>WNGC01000199.1_pt1 | contig 69253 bp, 48 predicted proteins | sample 5400051 | NCBI WGS metagenome assembly WNGC01 (sample SAMN13153368, study PRJNA577476) | soil metagenome | isolation source: 20 cm soil or saprolite under grassland replicate 2 | place: USA:California | collected 2016-06-15
AATCGGATAGACGCGCGGCCATCCAACTGAAAGCGACAACTGTGCGGTCATAGAGTTCGTCGATCCAGATTCTGTTTGCGAGAAACCGAAACAATGCAGGCTGCGCATATTCGAGCGGATCGACCTCCGCTGGGCGACCGCGATCTGGCAAACCAGCCTTGCGATACATCCAGAAACCGACAGCGATACCCGCACCAACGAGCATAAGCGAAATAAACAGCATCGGTTGAATCAGGCGCCCGAACTCGAAATGCACTGGTTCGCCGACGAGATAGTCATGCAGCCATGGCCACGCTGGCGTGAGCACCACACTTAACAAAATCGCGCCAAGCGCCAGCACGATCAGAGGCATCGTCATAACGTGCGGGCTTTCATGCACGCGCTCCGCAGCGACGCGTGGCTTGCCGAAAAAGACATAGATCATCTGGCGTGTCATGTAGAGCGCAGTGAGAATCACGCCGGCCAACATGAGGTAATACGGCAGATGCGATCGCGGCCAGTTCCCCGTCGAGTGAAGAATTTCTTCTTTCGTCCAACCGCCGGAAAAAAAGAACGGAACGCCACTGAGAGCCATCATCCCGATCGCGTACGTCACAAACGTGACCGGCATGAAGCACCGGAGGCCGCCCATTTTACGAATGTCCTGTTCGCCATGGCATCCGTGAATAACGGAGCCTGCGCCGAGGAAAAGGAGCGCTTTGAAAAAGCCGTGCGCGAGCAGGTGCAGGATGCCTGCAGCAACACCGCCCACGCCCAGGGAGACCATCATCAAACCGAGTTGTGACACAGTTGAGTAAGCCAGAATTCGTTTGATGTCTGATTGCGCGATCGCGATGAGCGCCGCCATCAGAGCTGTGGTTACTCCGATCCACACGACAACGGTGAGCGACGATGTTACGCCGTTGATCGCGCCTAACGAAAATAACGGATAGACGCGCGCAACGAGAAAGACCCCGGCGGCAACCATCGTGGCCGCGTGGATAAGGGCGCTGACCGGTGTAGGGCCTTCCATCGCGTCCGGTAGCCAGACATGCAATGGGAATTGGCCCGACTTTCCAGCCGCCCCGCAGAAGATCAACAGCGCAATGAATGTGGCGCTTGCGCCGAGGATGGCGAGACCGGCACTTTCCAGACAACCATTTCCGCCATCGTAAAAAAGAAGCGTGCCGCTCCGGCGATAAAGCCACAGCATTCCCAGGAAGAATCCCATGTCGCCGATGCGAGTGGTGATGAATGCCTTCTTTGCAGCGGACGCAGCGCTCGGCTTTTCGATCCAAAATCCGATGAGCAAATACGACGCGAGCCCCACAAGCTCCCAAAAAATGAAAAGCAGAAGCAGACTGTTGGCGATAACCAGCCCGAGCATCGCACCGGAGAAGAACGAGAGGTACGCAAAGAATCTGGTGAAATTTTTGTCCTCGGCCATGTAACCGATGCTGAAAACAAAAATGCAAAGCCCTACTAGAAGGATCATCACCAGCATGGCGGCAGCGAGCGGATCAAGAATGAAACCGAGACGCAACGCTTGTTCGCCGAATGTAAACCACGTGAAATTCTGCACCGCACGGAAGCCGGGTGCCTGCATGCTTACAGCGAACGCGACCATTGAGATCGCGAGCGCAAGCGCCTGACCAGCCACGGCGAGCGCGGCTGCGCTTTTCCGTCGCGCGTTCGATAAACTCAAAATGACCAGCGACGCCGCAAACGGTGCTGCTGGGATCAACCAGAGATAAGCTACGACCCAGGAATTCATCCGTGCAGGCGATCAAACTGGTCGACATTAGTTGTGCGGTAGTGACGATAAACGGCGATCACCATCGCGAGCCCGACAGCGGCTTCGGCAGCCGCAATGGCAATTGAAAATAGCGCAATTATCACGCCGATCGGCGGTTGATGCTGCGCGCCAAAACGCCAGAACGCGATGAAATTCAGGTTTGCAGCCGTCAGCATCATTTCGATTCCAATGAGAATGAAAATAGCGTGGCGGCGACTCAGCGCCGCAAGCAGCCCAATGGAAAACAATGCGGCAGAAACCATGAGAAAAACCTGGAGAGTCGGTGTCATTGCTTCTCCTCCAGTACGAGAATGAGCGCTCCGATCAGCGCGGCAGTGAGCAGGAGGCCAACACATTGCAATGGCCACACGTAAGTGGTCATCAATGCCACGCCAATCCGTTTGACCGTAAGCGCCGGCGTGTGGGGAGCGACGATCGCAAGCGATTGCGTCTTTAGAATCGCCCACGTTAACCCGCCAAATACGGCAACGGCAATGATAGCGCCGGCCCAGTTAAATCCGTGATCTTTGCCAGTGTCGCGCCGCGTTAAAAGAATAGTGAAAACAATCAACACCGCGACTGCGCCGATGTAAATGAACACCAATGCCAGGCCGACAAATTCAGCCCCGAGCAAAAAGAAGAACGCCGCGACACCGACCAATGCGACGGCGAAACTTAGCGCGGCATGCATCAGTTTTCGCAAGGTCGCAGCGGCAAGCGCCGCCGCGAGCGTGAATATGGCGATGACGATAAACGCGGCGCCGTTCATTCAGCGAAGCGATAAACGCGCGGCGCGAATTTTCTTTTCGTATCGAGCAATATCGACAAGGCACTGTAAACAATTGCTATCACCAGCAGTGACCAGAGCCATCCGCGCAACCCGCGGCCTGCATAATGCCATACAGCAGCTGCGACAATGCACGTGAACGCCATCGGCAACATGAATTTCCAGGCGAAGTTCATCATTTGATCAACGCGAGTGCGCGGAAGTGTTCCGCGGACCCACACATAGACGAGTAGCAGCGCGCTCAGCTTCGCGAAAAACCAGACGTAGGATGGAATAAACTCGAGAGCGTGCGCAGGCGCATGCCAGCCACCGAGGAACAAAGTTACGGCCAGGCCACTAATGGCAAACATTCCAAGATATTCGGCCATGAAAAATGTGGCGTATTTGAACCCGGAATATTCGGTCATGTGACCCGCGACAATTTCCGATTCGCCTTCCGGAACGTCGAATGGAGTCCGGTTTGACTCTACGAGACCGGAAATGAAAAACAGAATGAACGCGGACAGGCCCCATGGTGTAAAGGCAAACCAGCGCGGTACCACGCCATATGTGTAATCAGCCTGTGCAGCGACAATCCCGTCAGCTGTAAGCGAGCCGACGACCATCACGACCGGCAAAACCGTGATGATAAGCGGCAGTTCGTAGCTGATCATTTGCGCGATCGCGCGCATGGCGCCGAGCATCGAAAATTTATTGTTGCTGCCCCAGCCGGCCATGAACACGGCGAGTTCCGTTGCTGATCCCACTGCGAAGAAAAAAAAGGACGGGCGCGAGGAAATGTACGATCTTGTCTGCCCGCACCGGGACGATGTCTTCCTTGATCAACATTTTAATGCCGTCGGCGATTGGCTGAAAAAGGCCGAACGGCCCGACGCGATTCGGGCCGTAGCGGTTTTGTATCCGTGCGAGAATTTTTCGCTCCAGCACCGAGAGCAGCGCGAAAAGCGTCAGGAATACAGCGAGCAGCGCCAAGATATTAATCAAGCTCGACACCACTTGAGTTGCCCAGTTGGGCCACCCTGCCAGCCACGAAAGCAGCCAGTGCTTTGCGTTCACGAAAACCTGATCGATGGACTTAATCATCCTGGGTGAAGAAAACCGTTGATCGCCGCGTTAATCAAGGCAGAACACAGACGACTTTCGGCTCGCAGACGGACCATAATAGGCCCGGACAGCACATTTTGGCCCTTTTATACCGGTTTTTTGGCTTTCCATAGAGCTTTGGGTGCAGTACGTTTGGCCTCCGCCATGCGAATGCTGGTTTTGTTGCTCGCTGCTGTTGTTGCGAGTGCCGGTTTTATTCGGGGAGAGATCTCAACTCCGCAGAATGTGCCGATGGAAATCACTTCCACCGGGGAAACGACTTATGAAAACGGGTTGGCAACAGCGCGCGATAACGTCGCGATTCACATCGGCAACACAGACATTTACGCCGATTATGCCCAGTACAATCCCAGCACGCACGACGTGGCGTTGAGAGGCCACGTGCGAATTTATCGCGAAGCAAGCCTGTACATTGCGGAAAGTGGCGTTTACAACACCGAAACAAAAAAGATCCGGGCGCTAACTGCGCGGACCGAGTCAGTGCCTTACTTTTTAAAAGGCGGGAACGTAACTTCAATCTCCGATAACGGTTATCTCGTGCAGGGAGGCAATTTTACAACGAGTGATACGGCAAGACCGGATTTCCACCTTCACGCGCAGAAGATCCGATATTATGAGGACGATCGCGTCATTTTCCAATACGTGACCGCGTACATAGGGAACGTCCCGGTTTTCTGGTGGCCCTACCTGTATCAGTCGCTCAGTGACACGTTCAGTTTTAGCGTTACGCCCGCGTACACAAGCACCTGGGGCCCGTCGCTCCTTACGCAGGTCATGTTCCCCATCACGGACTATATCAAGGCGCGTCTCCGACTTGATTACTTTGGCCGTCGCGGGCCTGCGATCGGCTTTGATCCCGTTATTGATTATGGAAAGGACCAGAGCAGTCAGGCGAGATTCAAGACTTTTTATATTGATGATCAAAACCCGGATATAAATCAAACTAATGTGCCGCGGAAGGATGTTCCTACCAATCGCTACCGACTGAGCCTGGAAGATCGGACGAACTTTACCGATAGTATATACGCTACCGCGAACATCACCAAACTTAGCGACGCGTACGTCATGCAGGACTACTATCCGGGCGAGTTCCGCATTGATCCAGTCCCAGATAACGTCGTCGCACTTACAAAGACAAATCCGGTTTTCACTCTCACCGGCATCGAGCGTTTTCAGGCGAACGACTTCTTCACTACCACGGAACGTCAACCGGAAGTGGTGCTGGACATCAAACGCCATGGACTCTTTGGCGGGCCGATATTTTACGAAGGCGAAGCTGGGTTTGCGAATCTGCGGCTACAATTCCCCGAGGACTCAGGCATAAAGAATTATGGCACCGACCGTTTCGACACTTTTCATCAACTGACTTTTCCAAACACGTATTTTGGATGGCTCTCGTTCGTGCCGCGGGTTGGGTATCGTGGCACGTACTACGGCAAGACTTGGGACCTCGGATCGACAGTATTTGTGCCGCCAACCAACCCGCTCGTGCCCGACTTTATTCTGCCGCCGCCAACGACGGCCAATCCCATCAAGTTCGATGGCGACACTTTTCGCAGCGTCTTCGATACGGGCGCAGAAGCTTCTTTCAAGATCTCGCAAAAATGGGAGAACGTACAAAGCCGCGCGTTTGGGTTAGACGGACTCATGCACGTCATCCAACCATTCACAGACTTTTCGTACGTCAAAGAGGATGGCCCGAACCCGCTATCCATTTTGCAGTTCGATCGATTTGAACCGTCCACACAACTGCGCGCGATCGACTTCCCACAGTTCACCCCGATCGATTCCATCGCCAGCTGGACCGTCTGGCGAGTGGGTGTTCGCAACCGTTTGGAAACGCGGCGCGACGATCAAACGATCACTTGGTTGGAACTCGACAGCTTCGTCGATGTGAACTTCACCAATCCGTACGACCGCACGGATTACTCAAACTTATTTAACAATCTCCGCTTTAATCCTCTGCCGTGGATGTCGCTCTCGATCAACTCTCAACTGCCCGCTTTTTCCAAAGGATTTACCGAAGTCGATACAGTTGCCAGCGTGCAACCGCTGGCCAATCTTCAGGTGAATGTTGCGCATCGCTATTTGAACGGCAATCCCTTCTTCCAAGATAGCAGCTTGTTTGTCTTCGGAGGCTACTGTCGTCTTAACGATAACTGGAGTGTTGGAGTTCAGGAACAATATGAAGCCGAGACGGGGCTCCTCGAGGAGCAGCGCTATTCTATTTACCGGGATCTGTCGAGCTGGGTGGCCTCGTTCGGGGGAATAATACGCGACAATAACGGAGTGAAAGAATACGGCCTCCTTTTCACAGTAACGCTCAAGGCGTTCCCGAAATTGGGTGTCGACTTAAACTTCGACCCTACCTCTCAGGGCCAATGACAAACAGCCCGCGAACAACGTGACGCATCTGGCGGCCATCCGTCACTTGTGCTGCCGTTGATTCGCCCGCACCATTCTTCCATCATGGATCTTTCAATCATCGGTTCCGGTTACGTTGGCCTCGTGACTGGCGCCTGTTTCGCTGACGTCGGACACAACGTCATTTGCGTCGATAACGACGCACAAAAGATCAAGCAACTGCAAGGCGGCGAGGTTCCGATTTACGAGCCAAGCCTGGAAGAAATTATTCACCGCAACGTGTCGGCGCGCCGGCTGCGTTTCACCGGCAGCATTGAGGACGGCGTGAACAATTCAGAAGTCGTTTTCATTGCCGTTCCGACTCCGCAACAGCCGGATGGCGATGTCGATCTTAGTTTCCTGGAAAAAGTTGCACGTGAGATCGCCGGAGTTCTCACTGATTACCGCGTGATTGTTGACAAAAGCACCGTGCCCGTGAAAACGGGCGAGAAAGTGGCCGAATCAATCAAAAGATACAACCGTCACGGTGCGAGCTTCGACGTGGTCAGCAATCCCGAATTTTTGCGCGAAGGCTGCGCAGTAGCGGATCTGATGCGTCCTGATCGCATCGTGATCGGAGCCCAAAGCGAGCACGCCATCGATCTGATGAAGAAGGTCTATGAGCCATTCATGGCACCGATCCTGGTGACCGACATCAGCAGCGCCGAGCTGATCAAACATTGCGCGAATTCATTCCTGGCCCTGAAAATTTCGTACGTCAACGCGGTCTCGGCCATTTGTGAGGCCAGCGGTGCCGATGTCGAAAAAGTCGCCGACGGAATTGGAATGGACCACCGCATTGGGCGTGATTTCCTGAATGCTGGAATTGGATATGGAGGTTCCTGTTTTCCCAAAGACATCGCTGCGTTCATTACCATCAGCGAACAGCTTGGCACGCCGTTCAATCTGCTCAAAGAAGTGCAACGCATAAACAATGCTCAGAAAGAGCGTTTTCTGAAGATAATCCGGGAAACCTTGTGGGTGTTGCGCGAAAAGCGGATTGCAGTCTGGGGGCTCACATTCAAGCCTGATACAGACGATGTTCGTTCCTCCGTCGCAATAGAGCTTGTGACACACTTGCTGCGTGAGGGCGCACGTGTCGTTACGTATGACCCCAAAGGAATGCAAAAGGCGCGCGCCATAAAAGCAATCGCCGACGCGGAATTTGCCTCGTCAGCTCTCGAGGCAGTGACCGATGCTGAAGCACTGGTCGTCGCTACCGAATGGCGTGAATTTGCCAATGTGGACCTGGCAGTCGTGAAAGAAAAAATGCGGACACCCATGGTGTTCGACGGCCGAAACCTTTTGGATCCTGAAACCATGAGGCGCCTCGGATTTCATTATTATTCGATCGGGCGCGCCAGCGTGAAGCCGCAATAGCCGCAGAGGATATGGCGGAGCTCTCTGCTCGCCAAATCGCGCTGACAGCCTTGCGGTTGTGGCGAAAAGAAAAGCACTTCGCCGACTTCATCATTTCTGGGCTTCTTACGAAGACGGAACTGAATGCCTCTGATCGTGGCTTCGCCTTGGAACTATTTTACGGCGTTCTACGCAACTTAACGTTGCTAGATTTCTGGATCGGTTGCCTGCGTGGTTCGGGCATCGACAGAGATCTTCGGGACATTCTGCGATTCGGATTGTACCAGCTTTTGTGTCTTGGAACGCCTGAACATGCAGCAGTACACGAAACCGTTGAGCTCGCTGCTAAAAAACAACGAAACGTCGTGAATGCCATTCTGCGGACCACGACACGACAGCGCAGCCAGCTGCTCGCACGCGCCGCTACGCAGCCATTGTTCGTTCGAACGTCGCATCCGCAATTTCTTGTGGAGCGCTGGCAGCGGCACTTTGGCGACGAACACGCAGAAGAGCTGTGCAAATGGAACAATCTTCCCGCGCCGGTGTATGCGCGCATTAATTTATTGAAAATCGATCGAACAAAATTCCTTCACACGTGCCCCGAATCGCGTCCTCTGCGTGATCATTCAATGTTTGTGCAATTCAATTCGTTACCTTCGTCCGCCTTGGAACGCGGTCATTGTTACATTCAGGACCCCAGCACCACGGTTGCGTGCGAGTTGCTGGATCCAAAGCCCGGAGAAAGGATTCTCGATGCAACTGCCGCGCCCGGCGGAAAGACCGGCTACATCGCGCAACTCATGGAAAATCTCGGAATAATCGTAGCATGCGACCGCGACCCGCAGCGTTTAGACACACTAAAGGGGAACATGGCGTGCCTCGGTGTCGGAATTGCGCAGATTCTCCAGTACGATTGGACAGGCAAGCGTGTCCCGCCGGAGATCACATCAGTGGCGCCATTTGATCGGATCCTGATTGATGCGCCGTGCAGCAACACCGGGGTAATGCGCAGGCGCGTAGACGTGCGGTGGCGATTACGAGCAAGCGATTTCCTACGCATGCAACAGCGGCAGATCGAAATTGTTCGCGCGCTCGTCCGGCTTCTCAAACCGAACGGTCTGCTCGTTTACAGCACGTGCAGCCTCGAGCCGGAAGAGAATGAAGAGGTCGTGCGTCGAATTCTCGAGAGCTCACCGGACCTGCGCTTGGCAGAAGAGGAAAGGTTTTCCCTGCCGTTTCGCGATGGTTTTGATGGGGCCTATGCTGCGAAACTCGTTCGCGAAATGTAGCGTGCTATGTGTCTAGCGCCAGAGGCGCAGAATTCATTTGCAGCCTGGGGCAACGCCCCAAGAAAATAGTTCGTTCGAAAATGCAGCGCTGAAAGCGCGACTCATTCCATGAGCGCAGTCTATTGTTGTCAGCATGCTGTATGTATTGATTCGCGCCTTCAGCGCTAATTTCCACCTACCACTTCCCTGGGGCGATGCCCCAGGCTGAGATGAGAAGCGCCTTTGGCGCCATGGAGAGACAAATGAAACGATGAGAACACGCTAAACATGTACGTAGTGTGCAGCGGACCGAGTTGCATCCGGTCGGGCTAGTGGAAAGATAAACGCCTATGCACGACGATCGGTTCGACAAACTCGCAAAACTTCTGGTGGAATACTCCGTTCGACTCAAGCGCACTGAAACGGTCTTGATCGAAGCATTCGATATTCCTGACGAAATGACCGTCGCGCTGATTCGCGCGGTGCGAAAAGCGGGCGGCGTGCCTTTTGCGCAGACGTATCAAACCCGCGTGAACCGCGCGCTCGCGCTCGAAGCCTCGGATCGGCAGCTAAATCTGATGGCAAGTCACGAGCTGGCCCGGATGAAAAAAATGAATGCATACATCGCGGTGCGCGGCAGCAATAACATCACGGAATTATCCGATGTACCGCCGGACAGGATGAAATTGATCGGCCGAAAAATGCGTCCGGTGCAAGACCAGCGGGTCAAGAAGACAAAGTGGGTAGTGTTACGCTGGCCGACTCCATCGATGGCCCAGCTTGCCGGAATGAGCACGGAAGCCTTTGAAGATTTCTTTTTCGATGTCTGCACGCTGGATTACCGCAAACTGCAGCCCGGGATGAAAGCGCTGAAGCACTTGATGGAAAGGACCGATCGTGTCCAAATTAAAGGGCCCGATACTGATCTGCGTTTCAGCATCAAGGGAATTCCAGCCGTCATCTGCGGTGGCGACCGCAATATTCCCGATGGCGAAGTGTTCAGCTGTCCAGTGAAGGATTCGGTCGACGGCCACGTCACCTTTAACGCGCCAAGCATTTATCAGGGCACCGCCTTCGACGGCATCCGACTAGAATTCGAGGGCGGCAAGATTGTCGCTGCGACGAGCAACGAGACCAAAAAGCTAAACAAGATTCTCGATTCCGATCCCGGCGCGCGTTACATCGGCGAATTCTCCCTCGGCTTCAATCCTCGCGTGTTCCAACCGATGCGTGACATCTTATTCGACGAGAAGATTGCCGGCTCGTTTCATTTCACTCCGGGACAGGCTTATGAGGAAGCGGACAACGGAAACCGGAGCCAGGTCCACTGGGACATGGTCAGCATCCAGCGTCCCGATTACGGCGGCGGCGCAATCTTTTTCGATGGCAAATTGATTCGGAAGAATGGCGAGTTTCTGCCGAAACAACTGGGTTCGCTGAATTGGCGGTAGCAAGCGTGACCCATTTGGGGTTTCTTTAGCGGTGTCGATGGCAAGCTTTGAGCTCTTTTTGGTTTTTCGGGAACCAGCACCGTTGGTGAACAACAGAGATCACATCATTAAGTCGCCGCCGTTGATGTCGAGGGACACGCCGGTGATGTAGCCGGCGGCCTCGGAGGCGGCGAAGCAAATCAAATCGGCGACTTCGAGCGCGGTGCCAAGCCGCGGCACGGGATAGCTCGCGGTAAGACGTTCGAGAACTTCGCTGGAGGCATGTTCGCGGGTTAGCTCGGTATCGATCATACCGGGGCAGATGGCGTTCACGGTGATGCCGAACTTGCCGAGCTCCTTCGCGGCCGCGCGCGTCAGTCCGAGGAGTCCGGCCTTCGATGCTGTGTAGTGCGCACCGCCGAGCGTGCTCACCATCCGGCCGGCCGAGGACGAGATATTAATGATGCGGCCGTAGTGCTGGGTGCGCATTGCCGGAAGAACACTTTTCGCCATCAAGAACGGCGCGGTGAGGTTGACCTCGATTACTCTGCGCCATTCGTCGGCGGTGAGATCGCGGAAACGTGTCGACAGCGGAAGCGCGGCGTTATTTATCAGGATGTCGATCCGTCCGAAGCGTTCGAGCGTGCGGCGCGCGATCTCGTTGGGGACACCGTCCGCCGCAACGTCGCCCGGCACGGCGAAGGCGCGCTCGCCGATTTCCTTCGCCAGCGTCTCCGCGCGTTCGCGGTTGCGGACGTTCACCGCGACCGAGGCGCCGCGCTCGTGCAGGCGCGCTGCGGCAGCCCGTCCGAGGCCGCGCCACGCACCCGTAACGATGGCGACGCGCCCCGCAAAATCAGCGTTTTCCATCCGGAGAATTTTGTACCTGAGTTCAGCGCCCGTTCAATGCAAAGAACTGCTCGGAATCGCAGTCATCTCCGTTTCGCCGAACGAAGCGACGAGTGCCGCAGCTGCCAGGTTTCCAGTGGTGTTGAGCACGGTCGCGAACGTGTCGGGAATGGCGTCGACCGCAATGAGTACGCCAATGCCTTCGGCGGGGAGTCCGATCGCGAGGAAAAGCGCCGTGAGCAGGATGAATGCGCCGCGCGGGATTCCGGGCGCAAAGCCGAGGAACACCGCAGTAAAGGCGATCATGGCGAGACTGCCAACATGTAGCGGGATTCCGTAAGACCATCCCACAAAGACAGCGCCGACGCTCCACGCCACGGGCGTAGCGATTTTAAAGGTAGATGCCGCAAGGGGGAGGACGAATCCCGTGACCGGTTTCGGGAGACCAAGTCGCACTTCTGCGCTCTCTACTAGCACTGGCAGCGCTGCGATAGACGAGCTGGAGCTGAAGGCGATGAGCTGCGCCGGAAGCGCGGCGCGTCCAAAGCGACGGATCGGAATCCGCCCCACGAGCGAGACGACTACATAGAGCAGTAGCGTGACGGGCAATGGACTCGATTGAATACGCGAGGATATAGAAGCCGATCGCGCCGGCGAGCGCTGCGCCGGCGTGGACCGCGAGGGGCAGCACGAGAGCGAAAACGCCGATCGGTGCCATCAAAATAACCCAGCGTACCAGCACCAGCATTGCGTCGCCCAACGCGCGGAAAAACTGGCTGAGCGTCTCACGCGAGAGCGCCGGGCTGCGTGCAATTGCAAGCGCGAACAGCAGAATGAACAGAATCAACGGCAGCGTCGCGCCCGTCGCCGCCGCGGCGATCGGGTTAGATGGCAGCAGCGAGGTAAGCCAGCCCGAGAATGTCTGCGCTTGTCCCCCGGCCGTGAGTTCGCCTGCCGCCTCCGTTGAGCCAGTCGGGAGTTGATGTACGTCAGCATGCTGCGGAAGCAAACGGGAGAACGTCGGCGCGAGCGGAATCACCACGATCGCAGTGCCGGCGAGAAGGAGGAAAAAGACCAGAAGTGTTCGCCCACCGATGCGCCCGATCGACTTCACGTCGGCGGCCGAGCTCACCGCGACGACGAGGAGCGAGGCAATTAGCGGAATCACAGTCATGCGAATCGCGTTGACCCACAGGGTGCGCACCGGAGCGATGAAATCGGCGGCGCGAATGAGCGGGGCGATCCCCGACGTGGCGATAGCGATGCCGCCGACAACCGCCGCGCCAAGGGCAATCAGGACACGTCTGCTTTCGCTCAAGGTCTCCTCACACGCGTAGCACAGGTCGCCAACATGGGTCTAACGAGAATTAGATGAACATACGTGTATTTGCACGTGCATTTTGAATTGCACAGGCCTAATTGATCCGCAAAGACGGGAAGTTTCTCCCCAAGCAAGTGCAGTCGCTAAACTGGCGCTGATTTTACGTGCGTCCCACAGGTCACACGCGACTTATGGAAATCAGCTGGCAAATCCGCCACGGCTAGGCGCGCTTCGGCCCGCCAAGGAGATTGAGCTGCATCATCACGATCTCGCCGCCCTCGTTTAGCTCGAGGTTCGCGATTTCGAACATTGGCGCGCCTTCGGCAGGGCCTGGTCCCGCGCCGGGCAATTGAACAATGACCTGCTTCGAGTTCGAATTGAGAATCACCGAGGCAATCTCGAGTGACGGCGAAAACTCAAGCGTGCTGATCTGGAACGGCACAGTGATGAACACAGACGCACGTCCCTGTTGCGACGGCGTGAGTTGGACTGGTGCGGTTTCAGAATTGGGAACCAGTTGCAATCCAGCGACTGCGAATGACGGCATGCCAGTCATCGTAGGCCGTTGCTGCTGAGACGGGACCACGCGAATGCTGCCCAGCGCGCCTGCGACAGGCTGAATCTTCACGACTTCGAAGGCGACCTGCAAATTCAACGCAGACTGAGCGCGCTGAGGCGAAGGCAAGCGCATCGTGACGAGCTTCGATAAGGGACGCACTTTCAACACACCCATCTTGAAGCTTGGCGTCAATTGCATCGCCGCAATCTCGAAAGAGAAAGTAAGCTGCACGGAAGTCTGCATCGTCGCAGAAGGTGGTTGTGGTTTGGCGACCCCGGGCATTGGGGCTGGGGCCTTGTTTACTGGAGCGATTGGAGTTTGGGTTGTTTCTGGCATGGTTGCGGGTGTGGTTATTTGCGGAAATACGGGCTCAGTGAAAGTAGCACTTGGAAAATCGGGCACGGGCTCGGTCGTAACTTCTTCTGTTGGGAATTGGTTCGCATCGGAGAAGAATTGTTGAGGTTGCTCCTGGCTGATCGGTTCGACTGCAAACTGCGATGATGCTTCTGCCTCCCCCCATGTGACCTCCGTACCCCCAAAAGTCTCACTGGGTGCCTGCTCGATCAATGCAGTTTCTCTCCCATCTCCGGAAAATTCATTCGATTCTTGCCCGAAGACTGTCACTTCCTGCGCACCTTCGAAAATCTCACTCGGCTCTTTCGTCTCGGTCGCAGAAAGATCCGCGAACTCACCGGCGGCGCGACCCGTAATCACTTCAGCCGATTGGAACATGACTGGTTGCAGGACCTCTGGCGTTTGTTCGACTACCGGTCCTACAGAGGAGTCATCAAAGGCCGGCTCGACAAGCGGTGCTGATTCGCGATCGGGCTCCCGATAAGCCGGAGTGAGTGGAGCCTTTCCTCTGAGATCTTTCAACCGATCAAAAGCCACGGCCGGTTTTTTCCTCGCAAGCATCGCAGCGTGTCGCAACGGAGGGTTCCACGGTTTTAATTCGAGCGAGACTTGGCGAGGTCCTCCTACAAAGCCGTTGCCTTGCACGGTGCTCGTGTGCGCTGGGGCGACTGTTGGCGGCTTAAAAACGGCCATGCTTCCCTCCGCTGCACCTGGTGGAGGCTCAAGTCGCAAGTGGCGCGGAACGCTGAAAGCGCGCCGGCGAACCACGGGCACGATGACCCAAGCCAGGATAGTTATGGCTGTCAGCAATAATCCAGCGACAATCCACAATCTTTTACTCGCGATGCCCGGGACGCTGAAGATAGACACTTTGGCGGGCACTGCGACAGTCGGTTTCTCTGACGGACTCGTTTCCACCGGAGCCTGCTGATTAGTCTGAATGTTGGCGGCGGGCACGGCATTCGGCGTTTCCGCGACGGCAGGTTGGGCTGTTGTCGATTCGCCGCTCGCGGGAGACGATTCCGCCGCCGCCTGCTGTGACTGAGACGGTGTCTCCGTAGTTGTCTCGCTCGAGACGGAGCCAGCCGGTTGTTGCTTAGCTGCTTCTTCAGCGTTGCCAGTTTCTATCCCGGTATTTGTTCCGGTTGCCGTTGGAGCCAAGGTAAGCGTTTCTCCTTGCGACGATTCGTTCTGTTTGTTTGCAGCAAACACGCGAGAGGGGATAGGACTCGGCTCAACTGCCGGGCCACCCTCCGTTTGGGACGCATTGCTGGTATCGAACGCGACTGCAGGCGCAGTTGAACCCTCTGGTCTTTGCAGCCAACCGACGTCATAAAAAGGGTCAGCGAAAACATTATTCAGCGCCGCTGAATAAATCTTGTTCGCTGAAGTGGTCCATTCGGCCGCCTTCTCGGCATTATTATGCTTATATTCCCACGCTGCCTGAGCGTAATAAAGCGCCGGCGTATCTCCCGTAAATTGAAACTCCTCCATCATCGCGTGCGCGCGACTCTCTTTGCCATCGAGCAAAAGTGCCAGGTAAATCCTGAACTTAATAAGTTCTGCCGCCTGGTTCTTATCGCCGCCCGGCGCACGCTTGTACAATGTCTCGAACCGTTCCCGTGCTTTTGCGTACTCCTTCTTCTTAAAGGGAATTTGCGCAAGATTGAATTGCGCTTCGCTGAGCTTCGGATCCAGTTTGGCTGCCTTCTTAAATGCAGCTTCGGCCTGGTCGAATTGCTGCTGCTGCATCAGAATCTCGCCACGCAAATTCAGGGTCAACGGCTGGTTCGGATCTGCCTGGTCCGCTTCGCCCACTAATTTGAGTGCTGTCGCGAAATCACGCTGTCGGAGGGCCTGCTGCGCTTGCTCGAATTTCGAGCGCGCGAAGGCCTTCGTCTTTTCCGATCGCTCGGCGGCTGTCATAAGCGGCAAGGAAGGTCGCGCCGCGCCGGCTGGCTTTTCCAGCCACCCGACTTCATAAAGTGATTCTGCGAAAAGTTTGTTCAGCTGCGGTGAGAAATTCTTCTCTGCTGCGCTGATCCAATCTTTGGCTTCCTTTTCATTCTTCTGTTGGAGCGCGACAGCCGCCTTCACATAGTTCACGGCGGGTGTGTCGGGCGAAAGCTCCAGCTTGGCCAGAATAGAATCCACCATGTTCCCGTTACCCTCCAACAGGTACGTGAGCAGGATTTTGTAATGGATCAGTTGCGAAGCTTCCTTTGCCAGATCGGATTCGCCACTGGAAAGCAGTTGCTCGAAACGCTTCCTCGCCTCTGCCCAATCTTTTTTGAGGAACGGAATCTCGGCCAAGTTAAAGCGCGCGTTCCAAAACTTTGGGTCGATCCGGGCCGCTTCCTGCAATGCGCTTTCCGCCTGATCGTAGTTGCCTTGTCGCATCAGGATGACGCCGCGAAGATTTTTGGACGCTGCGAGGTCAGGTTGCCGCGCATCGATGGCGTCGAGTTGCTTCAGCGCCTCTGGGAAATTTCTTGAATCGAACGCCCGGTAAGCGGCGTTGTACATGTCTTCCAGCTCGGCTTTGGTCGGTGCGACACTGTCAGCTGCAAATGAGTTTGCTGCGAACGAGCCAAGCACCAGCGCGGCCACCGCCGTCATCCCCCAGACTTTCATGGAGTAGCGATTGAAGCTCTGTTCAGGCCATCTGACAAGTGGAAAGTTGCTCTTGGCACTCGATTTTTCAGCACCCTTCGGAAAAACCGCGGACTGAAGGCGGCAGCCTCCGGGAAGAATGATCATTGAGATTGGCGATGATCCGCAAACCTTCCAGAGTCAGATGAGGATGAACAACACCGATCTCCGGCAACCCCCGCGCGATCAGGCGCGCGTAGCCGCCTGTCGCGACAACGTGAACTTTTTTGCGCCGAAACTGCTCCGCTTTGATTCGTGCAAGAATTTCCCGAACTAAGCCACGATAACCGAATACCGCGCCGGACAACATCGCCGCGGTCGTCGATTTGCCGACGGCAAGTCGCGGCTCTTTCAAGGAAATCCTGGGCAACAGCGCTGTCCGTTGGTAAAGAAAGTTGGTCATCGCTTCGAGTCCTGGGGCAATGACGCCGCCGATATAAGTGCGGCGGTCTGAAACAATGTCGAAAGTGACTGCTGTGCCGAAATCCACTACGACCGCGGGAAATCCATGAATCTCTGCGACTGCCGCCGCGTTCGCCAACCGGTCCGCGCCGATCGACTGCGGCTCGGGATAATCAATTTCGACTCCCAATTTCAGTTTCCAATTAAGCCAGAGCACGTCCGTCTTCTTCGCAGCTTTCGCGATGGTTGAGTTTTTTGCCGGCACCACTGAGGAAACGACGATTTTCCGCACCTTTCGGTCCCCAAGAAATCGACTAATCACACCGGTTGAGAGTTTGCCTGTGGCGATCCGCGCAGGAGTCGAGACTCGCGTTGTCGACGCAAATGCCAACTTTGCGTAGGAATTACTGATATCGATCAACAAGTAGTCGATCGTTCGCGTGGAAATCGCACGAGGCATGGTGACGGCAGAATCTCACGCACGCGCTACATGGAAGAGTTTCCCGCGTCAAGCGCTGTCGGCTTCGCTACCGCTGTCAAAGTGTGGCAAGCTTGCGACGTTTTCACCAACCACGTAGCCTTCACCCATGAGAAGATTGGTGCATCGCCCGCGGCGCTTGCGTCGCTCCGCCGCTTTGCGAAATCTCGTCCACGAGACGCAACTGAGCGTACACGATTTCGTGCTGCCGCTATTCGTGAGCGAAAAGCTGGATGAACGGAGGGCAATATCGAGCATGCCTGGAGTTTTTCAGATGCCCCTGAAGCAGGTCGCCGATGAAGCGCGGCGCGCTCAGGACGTCGGACTCCAAGCCGTCCTGCTTTTCGGAATTCCCGAAAATAAAGATGAACAGGCCAGCAGCGCCTACTCCGAAAATGGAATCATCCAAAAAGCGCTCCGAGGCATTAAATCAAAATGTCCTAACCTGGTCACCATCACGGATGTTTGCCTGTGCGAATATATGAGCCATGGCCATTGCGGCGTCACACGCATCGACGGCGATCATTTTCACGTGCTCAATGATGAGAGCGTCGAGCTTTTGGTAAAGACGGCGCTCTCCCACGCGGCAGCCGGTGCAGACATCGTCGCGCCAAGCGACATGATGGATGGCCGCATTGGCGCAATTCGAGAGGCCCTTGACCTCGCAGGGTTCGATCAAACTGGAATTATGAGTTATGCCGCCAAATTTGCCTCGTCGTTTTACGGACCATTCCGGGAAGCAGCCGAAAGCCCGCCGCAGTTTGGCGATCGCCGGTCCTACCAGATGGATTTCGGTAACGCGAATGAAGCGCTGCGCGAGGTGGCTCTGGACATCGATGAAGGAGCAGACATCCTGATGGTCAAACCCGCCCTGCCATACCTCGATATTTTGTGGCGCGTTCGCGAATGTTTTGGAAAGCCAACTGCCGTTTATCACGTCAGTGGCGAGTATGCGATGGTCAAGAGTGCGGTCGAAAAAGGGTTCCTGGATGAAAGGGCCGCTGTGCTCGAAATCATGACTGCGCTCAAGCGCGCCGGCGCGAACATCATAATTACTTACTGGGCAAACGAGCTCGCGAAATGGCTGCGGGAGTAACGAAAACACGACGATCGATCAAAACGGCTGGCCCCTTGAATACCTCAGCCGTCGCGCGTTCCCCGTCGATGCCTGTTCGTAGTGGTCTGATCGCTCTGCTTCTCTTTGGGTCTGGTTTTTGCGCGCTGCTGTATGAAACAACCTGGCTCCGGGAATTTCGCCTCGTGTTTGGAGCCTCAACCGCTGCCTCAGCGGTAGTGATCGGTGTTTTCATGGCCGGTGTAGGGCTCGGTGGCGTCCTCCTGGGCCGAATTTCCGAAACCAGAGGGCGTCCGCTCGCGTTCTATGGGAAGCTCGAACTGATCATTGCTGGCACTGCAGCGTTGTCGCCTCTGCTCATACTTGCTGCACGCTATCTTTACGTCGCACTTGGCGGCAGTGAGGCTATGGGACCGGCGATGGGCACGGCTCTGCGATTGATTCTCGCTGCGATCATTATCGGGACGCCGACGTTCGCAATGGGTGGAACGTTACCTGCGGCGGCTCGCGCTGCGGTTTCATCCGAAGATCTGCAGCGACGAGCCGTTGGTCTGCTTTACGGTGCAAACACGCTTGGAGCGGTTACCGGCGCCGCCATTGGTACCTTTTATTGCTTCGAAAACTTTGGGAATCGGCTGACTCTCTGGATGGCTGCAGCGCTAAATGTTTCGATCGCGATGACAGCCTTGTACGTTTCGAAGTCGCAAGAGTTCGTGGGCGACTCAAATTTGCCGAAGGAATTCGGCAAAAAAGAATGCCAAACGCAGGCTAGCCCAGCATTTGTCTTTACCGCAGCGGGTCTGGTCGGTTTCAGCTTCTTTCTGATGGAACTGGTCTGGTATCGAATGCTTGGTCCGCTGCTTGGCGGATCGACCTTTTCATTTGGATTAATTCTCGCCGTAGCCCTGCTCGGAATTGGGCTGGGTGGCGCCGCTTATGCACTCCTTGGTTTGAGGCACGCAACTTCCCTCCATTTTTTTGCGGTCACTTGCGCCGCTGAAGCATTGTTCATCGCAATTCCTTATGCCCTCGGCGACAGAATAGCGATGGTTGCGATGCTGCTGCGGCCATTGGGAACGCTGGGATTTTACGGGCATGTCGTCGCATGGACCACACTCTGCCTGATTGTCATCTTTCCTGCAGCATTTGTTGCGGGCGTGCAATTTCCGGTGCTTATCGCTTTAGTTGGCAAAGGACGCAAGAACGTCGGTTCGCAGACAGGATATGCTTACGCATCCAATACCGCCGGAGCGCTGGTTGGATCGCTGGCGGGCGGTTTCGGATTTATCCCGCTCTTCTCGGCGCCAGGCGTGTGGAGAATCGTAACTGTTCTGCTAGCCGCGCTCGCACTCATCGCGGTCGTTCTTGCCGCGCTTGAATCAAAACGTTGGCTCCAACCGATCGCTCCGGTGGTTAGCGTGCTCGTCGCGCTGCTGATGTTGCGAGCAGCCGGTCCGACTGCGTTCTGGCGCCATGGTCAAATTGGGGTTGGCCGTGTCACGAAATATCAAGCCTCAGCGAACGAAATGCGTGATTTAGTCAATAGTATACGACGCTCCATCGTATGGGAAGCTGATGGCAGAGAAAGCAGCGTTGCGTTGGCGAAGGCCGACAGCTTCGCGTTCATCGTGAACGGGCGAACGGATGGCAATGCCAAAGGGGACGCCGGCACGCAGATCATGAGCGGCATCATCGGCGCAGCGCTTCATCCCAACGCGGCAAAAGCAATGGTGGTCGGTCTGGGAACGGGGAGCACTGCTGGTTGGCTCGCCGCCGTGCCGAACATACAGCGCGTTGATGCGGTCGAACTCGAACCGGCTGTTCTAAAAGTCGCGGAAAACTGCGCTCCGATAAATCGCGATGCGCTGCATAACCCAAAACTGCATATAACGATTGGTGACGCGCGTGAAACGCTGCTCACGACGCGCGAAAAGTACGACATCGTCGTCTCCGAGCCGTCCAACCCTTATCGAGCAGGGGTAGCCGGCTTGTTCACGCGCGAGTATTACCAGTCGATCGACCGGTGTTTGCAACCCGGCGGAATGTTTTTCCAATGGGTGCAGGCTTATGACATCGATGATCGCACAATGCAAATCTTCTATAGCACGCTCGGCTCAGTATTCGCGAATATCGAATCCTGGCAGACAGAGACGGGCGATCTCCTGCTCTTAGGTTCTCATGAACCTGTGCATTATGACGCGGACGCATTGCGGACACGATTGACGGAAGAACCATTCAAAAGTGCTTTGTCCGCGGCGTGGCGAGGAAATACGTTGGAGGCGTTTCTCGCGCATTACGTTGGCAACCGAGCACTGGCTGATGCTTTGATCCACCTGGCCTCAAATCCTCTTAACACGGATGATCGCACGGTGATCGAGTTTGCCTTTGCGCGAAGCGTAAGACTTGCTCACGGCTTCCAAATTACCAACCTTCGCGCAAGCGCCTCCGGCGCGCACGCTGATCGGCCGGAGTTTATCAACGGAGAAGTTGACTGGGCGCTTGTTGATGAAGAACGGCTTTCAATGTATCCATCGCTCAGTGGGGCCGCTAAATTCCAGGAAACATTGACTCCTGAGCAAAAGAGCCGCGCCGCCGCTTTTGCCAGCTACAGCGACGGTGATCTGCCTGCCGCCTTACGCCAGTGGCGCGAACAATCGCAAGAGCCAAGGACATTGGCGCAGCTGCAGTTGGTTAGTGAATGTTTGGCATCGCAAGGCGACAGCGCGGCCGTGCCCTTAATCGAAAAGTTAGCCGAAACGTTTCCACGAGACGCAGCAGCAATACGAGCGGAATTTTTGTGGAGAGACCGGAGGCCAAAGGAGGCAACAGAAACGCTGGAAAACTTTCTGCGTGGACTGCATGAAGATCCATGGCCAAGCCGCGAATTGATTGGCCGCTCGATGGCGCGCGCTGAAGCGATTGCCAGGTCAGACCGCTCCAAGATCGCGGCTGGTCTTCTTTACGATGTTCTCGCCACACCGTTCTCTGTTTTCACGAATGAATCGGAACGCCTCGGCGCGCGACTCGATATTGGAATTTACTTAGATGACGACCGACCCGGAGAACACGCGCTCGCCGTCCTCCAGGCGTTTGAACCGCACATAGTGTGGCAGCGAAATTTCCTCAACACCCGTAAGGAATGCTATCTGGCCCAGAACAGCCCTCTCGCGAAACAAGCCACCCGTGATTTCGATGAATTCATGAAACATGAGGCTGTCACGGCTGACGTGTCCGGCTTGACTAAAGAAATAGAAGCTCGCGCTCTTCACACCCAGGGCCAGCCCAGCGTGCGCAAATAGACACCGCAATTTTCTTCGAGCGATTAATTTACCTTCCCAAGAATTCCTAGGCACGCGACCTCGCGAAATGAGTGTGCGAGTAACAAGACTCCACGGTGAAACGGCGCAACATGCCCGACTGAAAGGGCTCGCATTCCTTTGGGCGCAGGCGCAAGGATTCTCCGCGTGCGCGATGGAGGTGAGCTTATCGAAGTGCCGGTATCGCGCCGACGTCGCCGCTTACCGATGGCAACGAAAGCAGCCTGGATCGACCGCGATCTTTGAGTGTAAACAGGCGCTTTGCGACCTGCGACGAGACAATTGCCACAGCGAAGCGACACGCCGGCATCTCGAACTGATCTGCCAACGCAGGCAAGTTCTCGAAGCGCGCCTGCGCGCGCACTACCCGCATTTGCGCAATGGCGATTCGCTCTTTCCTGAGTTTGATTCACAAAATTTCATCGCGATCGGCCACCGGGGCTACCTTCGCCTGCTGCGCGACCTGCGCGCGCTGCAAAACCAGCTCTACGATTGCACCAAGTTCGAAAAATTGATTCGCTACCGCTGCGCGAACTTGTTTTTCTTGTGTTGCCCGAGCCGTTGTTTCATGACTCGGAGGTGCCGATCGGCTGGGGCGCGCTCGTGGAATCAAACGGGACGCTCACACTCACCCGCAGGCCAATCTGGCACGACGCTTCAGAAGAAGATCGCATTCGCTTTTTGCACAGAATTGCCATCGCTGGAACACGATTCGCAAATCGGCATGCCGAAGGCGTCTGTCACGGCGCGATTCGAACGAATAAGAGGTTGGTTTCGTTAAAGGGGTAAAGCCGCTTCGTTGACAACTGGCACGAGCAAGTTGTGGCCGGTCATCTCCTTTGGTTGCGGCAATCCAAGCAAAAACAAAATCGTCGGCGCTACATCGGCCAGGATTCCGTCTTCGCAGCGAAACTTTGCTGCGTTTCTGGCAACGTAGACGAGATGGACAAGGTTGCTGGTATGCGCGGTGTTGGGTGAGCCATCGGGATTGCGCATTTGTTCGCAATTTCCGTGGTCCGCAGTGACGAGGGCTTTGCCGTCAAGTTCAAGAAGTTTGGAAATAATTCGGGCTGTGCATTCATCCACCGTCTCCACAGCTTTGATTCCCGCCTCCACAATGCCGGTGTGGCCGACCATGTCTGGATTTGCGAAGTTCAGGATGATCAGATCGTAGTTCGCCATGCGGGCAAGCACTTCATCGGTGACCTCAAACGCGCTCATCTCGGGCTTCAAGTCGTACGTGGCGACCTTTGGCGAGGGAATCAATTTGCGGTCTTCACCGGGGAACGGTTTCTCGATTCCGCCGTTAAAAAAATAAGTCACGTGCGCGTATTTCTCCGTCTCGGCAATGCGCAATTGTGATTTGCCGGCCGCGCTAACGATTTCGCCGAGAATTTGGGCGAGCTCTTGCGGTGCAAAAATAAACGGCGAGGAATAGGTAACATCGTATTGCGTAAGTGTCACAAAGTGCACTTGCGGCCACACCTCGCGATCGAAGCCATCGAAATCCTTTAGCAGAAATGCTCGCGACAGTTGCCGCGCCCGATCGGCGCGGAAGTTGAAAAACAAAACTGAATCGCCATCGCGTACCCGCTGCTCATTGAATTGAGAGAAAATCAGCGGCGGCATGAACTCGTCGGTTTTGCCAAGTTCGTATTGTCGCGCTACCGCTGCGGAAGGCGACGATTTGCAGAATTCACCGCGGCCCAGAACGATGGCGTCCCAGGCTTTTTTCGTGCGATCCCAGCGCCGATCGCGATCCATCGCAAAATAGCGGCCAATCACGGTCATTATCTTGGCGCCGCTTTTCTCAAGCTCCTTTTCGCATGTCTTTAAAAAACCGGCGCCACCGGTAGGAGAAGTGTCTCGCCCGTCTGTGAAAACGTGGACGAAGATCTCCGTAACACCTGCTTCACGCGCCGCATTCGCAAGCGCAATCATGTGCGAATAATGACTGTGCACGCCGCCATCAGAAACTAGTCCCAAAAGGTGAAGCCGATGACCCCGCGCGGCGGCGAAGGCCTCCTGCAAGACTCGGTTACGTGTTAGTTCGCCTTCTTTGACCGCTTTGTTAATTCGCGTCAGGTCTTGATAAACAATTCGGCCCGCTCCGAGATTAAGATGGCCTACCTCCGAGTTGCCCATTTGCCCATCGGGCAGACCGACGTCAGCCCCACTGGCGCTCAATTTAGAGCGTGGATAATCTGCGTATAGCTTGTCGTGAAAAGGAGTGGATGCGAGCAGCGTGGCGTCTCCGTTCTCGTTGCGCTTTTCCCTGCCGCCTGGATTGATGCCCCACCCGTCGCGAATGATCAGCATCACAGGCCCGGCCATACGTCGCGCATTTTGCCGGTGAATGAGAAGACCCACAAGCGGTTCTTTCGTTGACACCCAGTAGACGCGCGCCTACATCGGCCTCGTGAAATGGCGCAATCAGTTGCTCGCGCTCTTCTGTCTGCTCGTTTTTGCAGGAGTCGGTGTTCTTTATTTTCAGCACTGGGTAATCCGAAAGCCTTTCGGGATTATCTTGTTTGTCGGAGAAGGACTTTCGCCTGCGCGGCTCGCGCCTACGCGCGCCTACGCCGCTGGAGTCGAGACGCGCTTGAATCTGGACTCGATGCCAAACGCAGCCTTAATGACGAATTATTCCAAGGATTTCGCTGCTCCCGATCAAGCAGCTGCTGCGACTGCGATCGCGACGGGCGAGCGAGTGACCAATCACACCCTTGCGATCAATGCAGATGGGAAACCTATCAAGAACATTGTCGAACTAGCCCGCGAACACGGACGAGCCATCGGTTTGGTAACGGACACAAAGCTTACCGATCCGACTAGCGCGGCTTTCTACGCGCACCCGCCTGAGCCCAGCGATGGGGACAAGATCGCAGCTGAGTTTGTAGACCGGGGCAACATCGACATCGCAATGGGCGGTGGCGCGGCGCAGTTTCTTCCCATCACGAAAGGGGGGAGCAGACAAGATAATCGTGATCTGTTGCTGGAGCTCCGCGGTAACGGATTCGATATTGTTCGAACACGAACTGAATTGGAAACAATTCCAGCATGGCGTCGACCGAAACTGTTCGGCGTTTTCGACGATGGAGACCTCGCCTTCACAAATCAGCTCGAACAAAGAAATCAGCAGCCGAGTCTTTCCGATATGGTGCGGCGCGCAATCCAATTACTTCAATACAACACCGGCGGCTATTTTCTTGTCGTCGATGCAGGGCTAATGCGCAAAGCAGCACAGGAAAACAACGGAGAAAGGACCCTCAGCCAGACAGTTGAACTGGACCGCGCAGTCGGTATCGCACGAACTTACGGAGGGCCGAAATCGACGATCATCGTGTGCGGTGATGTGGCAATGGGTGGACTAAGCTTGAATGGATTTCCGTTTCGCAAAGATAGCGGTATAGCCTTGCTGGGCTTTAACTCAGCTGGCCAGCCGTGGATCACGTGGGCAACCGGCCCTCATGGCACCAAGTCCTACGGTCCGGCGAAAATCCCCGGAAACCAAGACAAAAACGAGACTCAGGAAACGGAACAGCCAGAGCCGGCAGCGTTCTACACGAAATCAGCGCTGGTCACAGTGGAAGACGTCCTCGCCTTCGGCAGCGGACCTGGAACCGACGCCCTGCAAGGCGTACTGGGCAGCACAGCTGTTTTTGAAATTTTGCGCGACGAGCTTTGACGACGCTGGTAGCCACGTCCAGCCGGAGGCGTCACAGAAACACTCGAGTACTCGCCGAAGCGGCGAGCTCGTCCATAACAAAGTCAATCACGGTTCCTTCAACTTTGCTGCTTCGCGGTACGGAATCCCGAGTCGATAAAGACGCAATTGTTCCTCGAGCGCCGAAGATAATGAGTGATCACCTGACGTTCGTGATAGCTGTATTGCAACACTAGCGGTTTCAATCGCTTGTCCAAATTGTCCAGCCTCCGCGTACGCCGCTGCCAACGTACGCAGCACGATCGGATTGGAGCCTCCGGATAGCTCATCAGCTCGCCGTGCAATTTCAACTGCCTTGGCACCATTTCTCAATGATCCATTGGAACATGTGGCAATTAGCCAACCCAGGTTCGTGAGGGCAGGAATGGATTTCGGAGAAATCTCAAGCGCTTTCTTGTAATGCTGAATAGCTTCCGCTGTCTCCCCTTTTTCATCGAGAGCAACAGCGAGGAACGTGAGACAATCTGCATGCTCAGGCCGGATCAACACGGCGGCGCGAAAATGCTGGATCGCAGTATCGAGTTCCCCTTTCTCGAGCAGAGCACGGCCCAGGCTGCACTGGGCGAGAAAGTGATCAGGCCGCATCGCGAGAGCTTGTTGGTAGTGCATTATCGCTTCGTCGATCCGTTTCTTCTCAAGAAGAGCGCTGCCTAACGCGACCTGAGCATCGGGATCGTTTGGTTGCATGGTGACCGCTTTCTCACTATGCACAATCGCCTCGTCTACTTCGCCTTTGCTTAAAAGCGCCGTCCCCAGATTGTACTCGGCATCCCACCAATTCGGCTGCAGTTGCAATGCGTGCCGGTAATGAGCGATTGCATCATCTACCTGTCCTTTCTCGAGAAGCACAATGCCGAGGTTGGTATCAGCCATCCAGCACTCCGGGTTTCTTGCAAGAGTAGTGCGCCAAAGCGTTTCCACATCGCCGAACATTGAGCTTTGCCACCAAGTCAAGATCGCCAACATCGCAACTGCAAATAGCGCCGCGCTACAAATAAAGGCACGCTGCTGCTTAAGGGCGTCGGCCAAACTGACTATCCCCGCCGAGGCAAGGGCGATCGGCCCGATACACGCCAAATACTGGTAGTGATCCGCCACAAACGTATAGCGGTATGTGAAGAGCATGATGAACCCAAGTACTGGGCTAAGTGTGGCAACAAAGAAGGCCGCCGCGACCTCGACGCTGCGTCCGGTGTAGCGCCTCAACCAGTAGATCGCCGTGCAGACCGCAACTGCGGCCACTAACCAGACGTAATCCAACAGGTGCGCCGCTGAGATGTTCCATTTCGGATAAATGAAGGTTAGATTCGACGGCCAGATAAGTTTACTTACATAAAACCAAACAGCCCGGCTCGCGACGAGAACCCGGTCGACTGGACTTAAGAACGGAATGGCCGCTCGGCTCGTCCCCTGATGATAATGCTCCCACCACATGGCTAATAAACCCATGGCGAGACCGAGAACGAGGAAAGGAAGAATCTCGAAAGTCCTCCTCCAATTGATGGCCTTCTTTTGTAACCACAAAATCAAGAACAGCGCTGCTGGCAAGGTACAGGCTGTTGCCTTGGCCGAAAGCGCCAGCATGTAAAGAATCAAGGCCAGCACGTAAAATCTCCACGGCCGCTTCGTCCGTTCATCAACAAATGCGAGCCATGCCAGGAGCGTCAGCAGAAAGAAAAACCCCATGAGCACATTCTTGCGCTCCGTAATCCAAGCCACCGATTCCACTTGCACGGGATGCAGGGCGAAGATTGCGCCGGCCAGCCATGCCCCCGGCACGTTCAAACGCGCCAGCACTCGCCAGACCAGCAGCGCGTTGGCCGCATGAAGCAGAAGGTTGACCCAATGATAACCGGTCGGATTCAGTCCCCACAGCGCGTGCTCGATGCGAAACGTGCTGTAGACCAGCGGAAAATATTGCGAAGGCGAATCGAGCGAAAACCAGATGCGCCGCAAACCATCAGGCGCAGTCAGCAATTCGTTATTCGTTATATACACGTCATCGTCCCAGACAAAGCCGCCATTCCACGCGGGCCGATACGCAAAAATCGTCAGGGCTGCCAAAACCAAGGCAAAGAACCAGGCGCGACCGCGTTTGGAAGTGAGGAGTCTAGGAATATTGCGCAGCATTGCTGTATTGAACGCGATTCGCGGAGACGCAGTGCAACGGAAATCGTTCAGTTGCAAGCTGTCCTTTTCCATCGGAGAAACAGCTTTCGTGGCGCATAAAATCGACAATCAGAGCAAAGCACTGCGTTTCGGCTGGTGTGTCCTCGCCGCGATCGTTTTCGGGCTCGTGATTGCCATCCGGATTCGACTTCTGGACATTCCGTTGGAGCGCGACGAAGGCGAATACGCTTACGCCGGCCAACTGATGCTGCAAGGGATCCCTCCATACACGCTCGCCTACAGCATGAAGTTTCCTGGAACCTATGCCTCCTATGCGCTGATCATGTCGATATTCGGCCAAACAATCTTTGGTATTCACTTCGGTTTGCTGCTCGTTAATGCTGCGACGATTGCGCTAATTTTCTTCATCGGCCGACGGTTAATCAATTCGATTGCCGGGATTGCAGCTGCAATGAGTTATGCCGTTCTTTCAGCCAGTCCGTCCGTGCTTGGCTTGTTTGCTCACGCGACGAATTTTGTCATGCTGCCGGTTCTGGGTGGGACGCTACTGATCCTGAAGCTTTCCGAGTCAGAGCACCACGCAATTGGGCGGATATTCGCGAGCGGGTCGCTCTTTGGCATTGGTGTGTTGATGAAACAGCCGGCGCTCCTATTTATCCCATTTGGAGTACTCTATCTGCTTTGGAATGATATCCACCGTCGATTTGCCCTGAAAGAAATCGTTCTGCGCAATTTGATCTTTGGGATCGCGGCAATTGTTCCCTTTGGAATCACATGTCTCGTTCTCTGGCACGCAGGGGTGCTCGACAAGTTTTGGTTTTGGACAATCAGGTACGCTTCGGAATATGGCGGTATCCTTATGGGTGCGATATACAGCGGCAGATGGCCTTTAGCCCGCGCCATGCACGTCTTCGCCTTTAGGATTGCGGAAGCGTTCGACATTGGCTGGGTGTTGTGGGCATTGGCTGGACTGGGCCTTGTGTTCGGAATGGTGGACAGAAGGAGCCGCTTCGCCGCAATTTTTTTGCTCGCTCTATTCTTGTTCTCGGCTTTAGCGGTATGCCAGGGACTTTATTTTCGGCCTCATTATTTCATTATGATTCTGCCGGTGGTCTCACTCCTGGTAGGCCTTGCAATTAGCAAACTGTCCGATCTTCTGACAAGCCGAACGATTGTGGTTAGATTTCTTCCGCTCTTTCTGCTTGGCGCGATGCTAAGCCTGCCAGTTCTGTGGGAAAAACAAATCTTCTTTGGAGTTTCTCCGGTTGAGGCTTGCCGAATGATTTATCCCACTAATCCATTCGCTGCTGCCGTTAAGATCGCAGAGTATCTGCGAGAACATACAAACCCGGACGATACAATCGCGGTGTTGGGATCAGAACCGGAGATTTATTTTTATGCACAGCGGCATTCCGCGACGGGATATATTTACACTTATGAACTGATGGAACCGCAAAAATATGCGCGCCAAATGCAGGAGGAGATGATTCATGAGATCGAGAGCGCGCGTCCAAAGTTCCTGGTCTCGGTGGTAATGTTTAATTCCTGGTTGTGGCGTCCTGACTCTGATCGGTTGATGTTCAACTGGGCAAATGAATATGGCGCGCAAAACTACAGCCCAGTCGGTCTTGTGAATATGACTACCAAAGAAGTCGATTATTTCTTTGGAGACGTTCCGCCGCCAGTCGAGAACCTAAAGAACCATATCTTGATTTACAAACGGAATCTTTAAGCAGCCGTTGGCGTGACATTTCAGCGCTCCGCATGCACCGCACTAAGTCTAAATCAATGGCTCGGCTTAACACACCGCGTCTATTGGTAACTGTGGGTGTCTGCGTCTCTCTGGTAGTTTTTACGTGGATCGTGTTTGGCCAGACGCTCCGCCACGACTTCGTTAACTACGATGATCCGAGGTACGTTTACCAAAATACCACGATAACCCGTGGGCTTAACCTCTCCGGTATCGCCTGGGCGTTCACACACATTCATTCTGAGAATTGGCATCCGTTGACGACGATAACACACATGTTGGACTGCCAGTTATATGGGTTAAAGGCGGGCGGCCATCATTTTACCAATGTGTTTCTTCATACAATTGCAGTGGTCCTGCTCTTTGTCGTGCTCCAGCAAATGACTGGCGCGCTCTGGCGGAGCGCGTTTGTGGCAGCACTGTTTGCCATTCACCCTTTGCACGTGGAGTCGGTTGCCTGGGTAGCAGAGCGCAAGGATGTGCTCAGCGGTCTGTTCTTTATGCTGACGCTGCTCGCATACGTCCATTACACGCGGACACCATCGAACGGGCGCTACATGATAGTAGCGTTTGTGTTTGCGCTTGGTCTGATGTCCAAGCCGATGCTGGTGACGCTGCCCTTTGTGCTGTTACTTTTGGACTACTGGCCGCTCGGAAGAATCAAACCTCAGCGACCAGACATCGGACGTCAGCTCTTAAAACTTATCGCGGAGAAGATTCCACTCATCGCACTCTCCGCCACCTCAAGCGTGATCACATTCCTGGCGCAACGACACGCAATCGGCTGGACCGAACAACTGCCGATGTTAGCACGCATTAACAACGCGATAGTCACCTACGCAATCTACGTCCGGCAGATGTTCTGGCCAGTAAACCTGGCGGTATTCTATCCTCATCCTGAAAACCGGCTGCCACTATGGGAAATCGCTCTGGCCCTCGCCGTTCTCATTAGCATTACGAGCGCAGCAGTTATTTTGCGAAGGAAGGCGCCATATTTCATCACCGGTTGGTTCTGGTATCTTGGGATGCTTGTACCGGTAATCGGGTTGGTGCAAGTAGGATGGCAGGGACACGCCGATCGCTACACGTATTTGCCACAAATTGGACTTTACATTGCTGGGTCTTGGGCCCTTGCCGACTTGTCCGTATCGTGGCGCCACCGACGCACCGTTCTGGGCGCTGCCGCACTATTCGTAATCGGCGCCTTAAGCTGGAGCGCCTCGATCCAAGCGTCTTATTGGCGTGATAGCGAGACGCTGTTTACTCATGCGCTTGCCGTCACCAGAAACAACGATGTTGCCGAGAACAACCTCGGCATAATTTTCCTGCAAAAAGGCCAACTCGACGAGGCCATTTCCAGGTTGCAAGCAGCCATCGATCTCCGACCCGAGAACGGCCCGGCTCATGACAACCTGGCAAAGGCCCTCCTTCAAAAGGGTCGGCTCGCGGAGGCGATGGTTCACTATCGTAAATTCTTGGAAATAGAACCTCATAACGTAGAGGCGCACAATATTCTCGGAACGGCGCTCATCCAGCAAGGCGACGTAAAAGAAGCAATTCAGCAGTGGCAGGAAGCGCTGGCAATCGAGCCGGAAAACGGAAATGCTGCGAGCAATCTTGCATGGGTGTTCGCCACCTGTCCCGACGGATCAATTCGAGATGGGGGCCGAGCCGTTGAACTCGCGGAGAAAGCGCTGCGGATCTCAGGCGGAAAGGTTCCAATGATCTTTCATATATTGTCAGCCGCCTATGCCGAGAATGGGCGTTTTTCTGAGGCAATTGAAACGGCCCGACGCGGCGCTGACTTGGCAAACAGCCAGGGCAATCCAGGTTTGGCCAGCGAGCTTCAGAATAACGTTGCTCTTTACGAAACTGGAAAACCGCTGCGCGATCCTGGTCTAACAACTGGCAGCGTCTCGCCCCAGTGAATAGCGACAAGCGGCAGCTGGCTGATCACTCAGGCGGTTTACTAAGACGCGTTCACAACCGCCGTACCGTCCTTGTATACTTATTTCTTGCTACAATCAGCGTTGCAGTATTCGGTCAAACAATCCGCTACGATTTTGTCAATTTTGACGACGATTTATACGTGTACAATGCACCAGCTATCAAGGCTGGATTAACCGTAAAAGGGATCGGGCTTGCAGTTACTGCGCCACACGCACACAACTGGCATCCCTTAACGACTATTTCACACATGCTGGACTGCCAGCTATACGGTTTGAACGCTGGCGGCCACCATGCCACGAACGTTCTCTTACATGCGGTCGCAGTGTTGCTGCTGTTTTCGGTGTTGCGCCAAATGACTGGCGCATTCTGGAAGAGCGCGATCGTCGCAGCGTTATTCGCGATTCACCCCCTTCACGTCGAATCCGTCGCGTGGGTGAGCGAGAGGAAAGACGTGCTAAGCGCAATTTTCTTCTTCCTCATGCTGATTATGTACGCTCGTTATACACGTGCTCCGTCGATAATCCGCTATCTGGCAGTCGCCGTGTTGTTCGCAACCGGGCTCATGTCAAAGCCAATGCTCGTAACCGCTCCATTCATCCTGCTCCTTGTGGATTACTGGCCACTCCGCCGCCTCGAAAAACCGTCAGCCCTGACAAACGCCAAAAATCCACAGGCTGGCGAGCAGAAGCGCGGAGCACAGAACCTTTTGTTGGAAAAGATCCCGTTGCTGGTCCTTTCTGCAGGCGCTTGTGCCATTACATTTATGTTGCAAAAACGTGCTACCGGCGCAATCCCACCGTTGCCGCTTCTGTGGCGTGTGCAAAATGCGCTTGTGAGTTATGTCATTTATATATGGAAAACCGTCTGGCCAACGCAGCTCGCCATTTTCTATCCGCATCCGAATAACACTTTGACGATTTGGCAGGTCGCCGGCGCGATGACATTGCTGCTGGGCATCACTTTGGCGGCAATCGCCTTACGAAAGCAACGACCTTACCTCTTCACCGGTTGGTTTTGGTATGTCGGTATGCTCGTTCCAGTTATTGGCCTCGTTCAGGTGGGGGAGCAAGGCCATGCCGATCGCTACACTTACCTTCCGCATATCGGACTGTTTTTGGTTGCAGTTTGGCTCGTTGCTGACGAGCTAGCAGTGCGCGAGGCCACAGCACCGTATGCTGTCGCAGCCGCGGGAGTAATAGTCGTTGCGCTCGCCTCGGCAGCATTCGTTCAGGCTTCCTACTGGCGTAACAGTGAGACTCTTTGGACGCATGCTATCGCGGTGACATCTGACAACGATCTTGCGCATAACAATCTCGGTTACCTTTGCACCGACCGCGGTGAACTGGACAGCGCGATCTCGCACTTCGCGACGGCGGCAAGCATTAGGTCTCGTAAGCTGGATCCACACTACAACGTCGGTTCAGCGTTTGTGGAAATGAATCTCGCCGATGCTCTAGGCCTAAAAGGACTAGCCGATGAGGCCATGCTTCACTACGAGGAAGCAATCAAGTTGGTACCGAATTACGCAGATGCATATTACAATCGCGGAAACATTCTTTTTGCAAATGGCCGCGTCGACGAAGCAATCGCGGACTGGGAGAAAAGTCTCCAACTCAAACCGAATGACGCGGATGCCCATACTTGCCTTGGTAACGCGCTGCTGCGGCAGGGTTTTCCCAACGAAGCGATCGCTCATTATGAAAAAGCATCAGAATTCGCGCCGGAAGATCCCCGTTCGCGCAACAACATCGCCTGGTTACTGGCGACCTCTTCCGACGCGGCAATTCGCGACGGCGCCCGGGCGGTTGCCCTTGCGAATGAAGCAGTGGAGCTTTCAAACGGCAGAGAACCCTCTTTCCTGCGCACCCTCGCCGCTGCTTACGCAGAGAGCGGTCGGTTCTCTGAGGCGGTCGCCGTGGCCCGGCAGGCCTCAGTTATAGCTACCATGCAAGGTAAAACCAAACTGGCCAACGGTCTCGAGAAGGACCTCGTGCTGTACCGGAGCCGCTTGCCGCTTCGGGAAAATTCGCACGACTAAAAGGACTGATGGCTCGATGAAAATTGTGGCCGATCACCTGAAAGTGGACGTGATTCGGAGCGTTATTCTCCAGGTATTCAGCCAAAGTTCTATGGCGACTGCTTGTGATATGGATGGCCGGATTCGTAAAGTGCGATTTCTTTTCGAAGAAGGTCGCTTAATGCGGAGTTTCCTTCATCATCAGCTGCTTGCAACGCGTCATGAGCTGTCTCTGCAGCTTCCGAAAAGCGGCCAGCTTCGGCATAAGCAGCAGCCAGAATCCGCAAAACAAGTGGCTTCTTCGCACCCGAGGAGCGACTGGCCTGCTCAGCTAGAAGAACTGCTTCCGGCCCGTTTCTAAGCGACGGCTCGGCCGAAGTCGCCAGCAGCCAAGCCAGGTTACTTTGCGCTGCAACGTTTTCCGGTGCCAGGCTAAGAGCCTCCTCATATTGCTCAATCGCATCAACAACGCGGCCTTTGGCCAGAAATGCGCTGCCCAAGTTTGCATGGGTGTCCGCATTGTTGCGGCCCCACGTCAAAGCTTCTTTGTAATGTATAATGGCGTCGTCGATACGGCCTTTGCGAAGTAGTGCGCTCGCAAGGTTGTATTGAGCATCGGCGTGATCAGGCAAAGCGGCCACACACGTGAGGTAATGAATGATCGCACCATCGATGTCAGCTTTTGAAAGGAGGGCGTCTGCCAAATTGCATGACGCCTCGGCGTAATCCGGTTGGATCGCCAGTGCCTTTTGGTAATGCCCAATCGCATCGTCGATACGCCCTTGTTGGACAAACGTAGCGCCGAGATTGTTGTGCGCTTCCGGATCATCGGGGTTGATCGCCAGCGCTGCTTGGTAGTGATCGACCGCCTCGTTGAATTCACCTTTATCAGCCAGCAGCCGGCCAAGATTAAAATGCGCTTCCGCATAGCCCGGCCGAAGCGCGATCGCCTGCCGATAATGAGTTATCGCTTGATCGGTTTCGCCACGATCGCGAAGGCCAATTCCCAGGTTGTAATGCGCCATCCAGCAACCGGGATTCAGGGCCAGTGTTGTCGTGTACAAAGTGATTAGGTCGTGGTAAACGGCAGTTTGCTGCCACGTTAGAGTCCCAAGCAAAAGTAAGACGACAGTACAAAGCCCCACTCGCAGAAATGCCAGACCTCGCCCGAGCGACTCAGCTGCCGCTAACCGGTTAAATCCTTCGGTGCCAGCAGCGGCGGCCAACGCAAACGGACCCATGCTTGCGAGGTATTGAAAGTGATCGCTTACAAAGGAGTAACGAAAGAAATAGATACTAAAGAACCCGAGCACCGGAAACAATGAGATCACGTAGTATGCACCCGCAAAGAATACGGCGCGCCCCGCTTTTCCCGGCAGGAACCAAAAGGCGATCAAACCCATTACTGCGAGCAGAAGCGGCAGATAGGCTGTAAATTGCGATGGCTGAAGCTGCCACCTCGGATAAATGAAAATGAGTGGATGAGGCCAGAACAGCTTGGCCAGATAAAACCAAATTGCGCGTCCCGCGATAATTAATCGCTCAGGCCAGCTCTGCGCCCAATCCGGACCGACCGCGCCCGCGTGAAATTTCTGTTCCCAAATTGTCCAGGCGCTTGCAAGCGCTGAAATAGCTACGAACGGAGTCAGAGCCACAGCGTTGCGCCATTGGATTCGCCCTCGCCGCCACCAGAGACAGAGCGCAAGCACGGCGGGTAACATGACTACGGAAGGTTTGCTTAGCGTCGCTAGCACGAAACAGAGGAGAGATATAGGGAACGCCAAACTGGCGTCTACTCGTCTCCTCTGTGTTATCTGCGATTGCTTTTCCCAGTTTAAAAAGCAATAGATCGCCAGGAGATAAAACAAGCAGGACTGCGTATTTTTCAGCTCGGTCACCCAAGCGACTGACTGCACCATTACGGGATGCAACGCCCACAATACCGCGCCTAACCAGGCGCCACGAACGCCGAGCTGTCGAAGCACGCGCCAAAGCAGTACCGCCGATCCTGCATGCATCACCACATTTAGGATGTGATAGGGCAACGGATTCAAGCCGACGAACTTGTGCAGCACCCAGAAGGTCGTCAGCACTAGCGGGTAATAGACTGCTTGCGTGCTGGTCCAGATTTCCTTCAGCCCGAGCGGGCCGACGATGCATGGATTCCGGGTCAGGTGTGATTCATCGTCCCAAATGAATCCGGCATGGAAGACCGGCGCGTACGCAATGAAGACGAACGCGATTAGAAGAACTCCCCAAAGCCAGGGTCGTCGCTCAGAAAATCTAACCACCTAGTGAACACTAATGCACACGGATACTGCGAACAAAAATCCGCGATTTAGTGCTGTCCACGTTGCTGCTGTAGCCTAGGGCGAAGGCGAGACCGTGGTTTCACTCTGCTTGGCGCTGCGCAGGCTTTCCTCAGCCTCCGGAAAGTCGGGATGGAGACGCAACGCCTCTTCGAATTGCATGACCGCCTGAGTCATGTCGCCTTCGGCCATGAAAACCTTACCGAGAAAGTTATGCGGCTGCGCGAGTTTTGGGTTGATATTGGATTGCGCAGATTTGGGCGCCAATCGAATGGAGGCTTCACACTCCGCCGCCGCCTGCTCGTCTTGGCCGAGTTTCTCCAGAAGATAAGCATAGCCCGAGTGATACTCAGCATTATTAGGCTCAATTCGCAGCGCTTGTTCAAAATGGGTCTGCGCCTCGTTCAGTTTTCCTTGCTCAATTAGTATCGAAGCCAGATTGACATGGGCTTTTGGCGAGCCGGGATTCAGATGTAGCGCTGCGGTAAAGTGGCTGACCGCTTCGTCGGGTCGTCCTGCCTCTTGCAGGGCCGTGGCGTAATTGGAATGCGCCCGTACACTCGAAGGAAGATCGGCAACGATCGCCCCAAGACGTTCAAGCTTACCTTCGGCTGAGTGGACCTCCGCAAACCAGAGCGCTGCAAGAGGGATGACAAAAACAGCCACCCATTTTACACCATGTAATGCCCAACTCGGAAACAAACGGTTCATCATGACGTCAGCCGTGCCGCCGCTGATGCCAAGAGATTGCCGCGTAGATTTCTCGCGGACTTTCCAAATGAATCCGTCGTAATAGAAATGCAGTAGCGCAGACGCGGTCACTACGCCGGTGAGAATGCGTTTAACGGCCTCAATGCCAACGTACGATTTGGACAAACTCAAGCCGCCATAAGCAAGCACCAGGCCGACATAAACGCCGATCAGCGCGCCACTGCGCCGGAACACAAACCGCATGAAACCACCGATGGAGCTATCGCTCTCGACACGCTTGCGATTGTAGATCCAAACCAGCGAGAGGTACTGCACATCGTGGAATACTTCGAACAGGGCAATGCCGACGAGAACGCTCGCCACGATGTTGTTGGAATACCACCAAAACGAAATGCTCGTGACCAGAAGCACGAGTTTTACCGGACTGGGCCGTTTCCCGCTAGACCACATCCAAATGAAATTTGCCAGAAATACTGCTGAAATGATCAGTGCCAGGGCAAGTAGCCCTTGCTGCGCTCCGTGCAAAAGCGCCGGCGGAATAAAAGGGCCGCCTGCGGAATAGTAGCTTTCCAACGTATCCGTCATTCTCTGCGGGGAGAGAAGAACGGCAGCCGCGAACCAGACGCCGCACACGGCGAAGTCGAGTCGGCGCGTCACCTCGGCGAATGACCCGACTTTCGCGTCATAGATGCGGCAGAAACCGTACGTTTGCATCATGCCGTGCCACACACCCCAGACAAAAGCGACCAGCACTATGCCTTTCAGATCCCAGAGAGAAAAAGCCGCGCAAACCACCACGAGAAAAATCGGTGCGAAAATAAATCGCCATCGGAAACGCTGGAACAAGGCGCGGTCACCGTAGGCGCGAATCATCCCAGGCAAGTGATGCCCCATTGCGCCGAACGCAGCGACAAAAAGATAAATGTCTTCTGCCGCCCAGACTCCCTGTGCCGCTATAAAGATCGGCACCAGCAACAGCGGCGTACAGACATAGAGAATCAAATCGCGCCAACTGTCCAGAATCCACAAGTTAGGCGTGCGCGCTGTGGCAGGCACAGCCGGAACAGTTTGCGGACGTGAGAATGCAGAAACGTGCTGCATGCCTTTTAGCGGAGCCAAGCTTCTATCAAACTGCGGCGAAAATCAATCCTCTGATTATCCTTTACCCCGAAGAAAATAAATGCACATGAACTTGTTTCACCGCGCTTGACAGCGAGGCATGGGTTCGAATTGCTCGGTTTAAAAATCACTTCTTTAGCCCGGCGTACCGAAACCAACCTTTGCTCGTAGCCAACGCATGACAGCTCTTCTCGAATGCACGTTCCGCAAACGTGCGCGTGATTTGATAGACACAACATCGTAGACTACACGTGGATCGATCTGGTCTTTAGAAATGGCGAGACACGTCTTAAAGCGCACAGCGCTCTCAAGAACAGGACTAATTTTCGGGATTTGTGCAGTTCTCGCCGTGATCACGTGGTTGATTTTCGGTCAGACCCTGGGGCATCAGTTCGTTACTTACGATGACCCGAATTATGTTTACGAGAATGCGAACGTCACCGCAGGTGTTTCGTTACAGGGCCTGATTTGGGCCTTTACACACACGGTGGGCGGCAACTGGCATCCGCTCACGACCATTTCGCACATGGGCGACTGCCAGTTGTGGGGCCTAAAGCCGGCTGCACATCATTTGACCAATATTCTCTTACACAGTATCGCCGTCATCCTCCTATTTCTCGTGCTCCAGCAAATGACAGGAGCTTTGTGGCAGAGCGCTTTTGTCGCGGCGCTGTTCGCAATCCATCCGCTGCACGTGGAGTCCGTCGCATGGGTCTCTGAGCGCAAAGACGTGTTAAGCGCCGTGTTTTTCATGCTCAGTCTCGCTGCTTACACCCGATACGTCCGCACGCTCTCGCTCACATCGTACTTCCTTGTCTTGCTCTTTTTCGCGCTGGGTTTGATGTCGAAACCGATGCTGGTTACGGTTCCGTTTATTCTGCTGTTGCTAGATTATTGGCCGCTGAGGCGATTCGCGCCTGCGGCTCCAGCCAAGCTTCCCCACCAGCATAGAATTGAACACCGCGCGAGTATTCGGCGAATTCTTCTGGAAAAAATTCCGCTGCTACTTTTTTCATTTGGTTCTTGCGTGGCGACTCTTCTCGCTCAACGCCATTTTATTGATCCAATCGGTCATCTATCTCTGATGGATAGACTTGGTAATGCCGCTGTGGCAACAGTCATTTACCTGCGCCAACTCGTGTGGCCATTTGGATTGTCGGTGTTTTATCCTCATCCGCGGCAGAGCCTTTCTATCGTAGAAGTTTTGATGGCGGCGCTATTCCTCATCGCGCTCAGCGCGGCTGCCTTCATGTACAGACGGAAACATCCTTATGTTTTGACAGGCTGGTTTTGGTTTTTGGGAATGCTGGTGCCAGTGAGCGGCCTGATACAGGTCGGCGAACAAGCTCATGCGGACCGCTACACGTACCTGCCGCAGATTGGTCTGTACATGCTCGCGGCCTGGCTCGTCGCTGATACTGTAGGGGCGTGGCGCCATCGACGCATTCTCGCAGGCGCGGCAATGGCTTGCTTGGTTTTCCTCTTCATGTGCGTCGCTTTCAAACAAACCAGCTACTGGCGTGATGGGCGTACTCTCTGGACCCACGCTGTCGCGGTGAATCCACGCAACGACACAGCGCAGATCAGCCTTTGCGATCTGGACCTCCGCGAGAACCGATTGGAAGATGCAATTTTTCACGCACGTAAGGCAGTAGAGATTCGGCCCGACAGCAATGATGCGCATAGCCGGCTCGCAGTTGCGCTTTCAGCAAGCGGACAAAGCGCCGAGGCCAGAGTTGAGTTTCAAAAGATCGTCGAAACGCATCAGCTGCGCCCGCGGGTACATTTCAATCTCGCTACATTACTTCTGAATAGTGGACATCTTGATGAGGCGATTGCTGAGTTCCAGAAGGAATTGCAAATCCAGCCTGAGTTCGCGGAAGCACATGACAACCTCGGCATCGCCCTTACATCAAAGGGAGAACTCGAGGATGCTCTCGCTCATTTCCAGAGAGCTCTGGAGCTGGATCCTCACTTGCCGAAGGTTCATCATAACATCGCCATGATCCTGTTGCGGCAGGGTCAGTTCGATCAGGCAGTCGCTCATTTACAGCAAGAACTGCAAATCAATCCCGCCAGCGCGGAGGCACACAACGACCTTGGTATCGCGTGGTCGCAACAGGGTCGACTCGATCAGGCAATCAGCGAATGGCAAACAACGCTGCAGCTACAGCCGGACAATCTAAAAGCCTATTGCAATCTCGTATGGGTATTCGCCACATTTCCCGACGACGCGATTCGCAGCGGAGCAAAAGCAGTTGCGTTCGGCGAGCGTGCCCTGCAACTCTCCGGCGAGAAAGACCCGCGTATCTATCGGCTGCTGGCTGCTGCTTACGCAGAAGATGGTCAATTTGACAAAGCAACTGAAACAGCGCAACGCGGTGCACAGTTGGCCGCCAGCCAGGGAGACTACGCCTTAGCAAAAAAACTCGAATCGAATATCGATCTTTACCGGAGGACGCTTCCCCTCCGCGACACCGGCGAGTAAGAGTGTCGGCCTGCGTGGTTATAATTCACACAACAACAAGCCTATAGCTCAATCCTGCGGGTAACCATTTTTGTAATGTTCTCCCAAAAATCCCGCGGGCAGCTTCAGGAATTGTAATGGCGTAGCATCGTTTGCACGAACACCTGCAGGTGTCCCACCTCCGTTCGATATGGCACCCAAGATAGAAGCAAAAACGGCCGGGCCCGTCGAGGAGCCCGGCCGCTTGGAATTAAACTTCGCTCTGTGGTTTTAGAATCTCTTCTTTAATCCCACGTACCAGAATCGCCCTTTAATAGTGGTTAGAGACTCATCGTAGCCATTCTCAAAGCTGCCGGCCACAAATGGTGGATCCTCATCGAGGACGTTCTGCAAACCAAGAGTGACTGTGGTGTTGTTAAGCCACCATCTCCAGTTGTTGCAGCCGTACTCAGCGGTCGAGACTGGGACGACGTTCTTCTCCTTGCCATCTTTCGTCCTCACGTTTTTGCCACCGTCCTTGGCAAACCCGGGCACTTCGGCCGGTGCAGGCGGAGGCAGGTTAAACGTGTAATTCAGGATGAGGTCCCAGGTGGTCCACGCCGAAACTTTTCGCGCGCGGAAGGACAAAGGACCGCTTCTCGGCTCCTGAAACTTGGACGATCCAGTCAAGCTTAGATTGTCGTCCTCATACTGCCCGATCCAGTGAACGACGGTACCGATGTCCAGTCCTTGAAGCCATGTGTCAGCTGGCCCGTCATAGAAAAGGCTGAAGTTAGCCCGATGCCATGGCAGCGAACTGGTCAGAGAAAATGACGATGGAACGAACTGGCCGTTAATACCAAACCGTTTGGTAAAGGGGTCCGGTTGTAACTCAGCTCGGGAGAGCCAGGTGCCGTTGACGGTCGTTGTTATCCTTCCCCAATCTCCGTGGCCGAATATCGCGGAATCCATAATATAGATCGCTTCGTAGTCCAGACCCTCGAAAACTGCGCCAGCAAGGTTCTGGTTATTATCGATCACCAGATTGACTGGACCGAATACACCACCAGGAGGCGGCGCGCCACGCAGCACAAGAGCGGGATTATTTTGCTCGATCAGGAACTGGGCGCCGAGACTTGATACGATGTCGCGCATATCAATATGCCACCAATCCGCGCTCAGTGTCAGGCCCTTAACCCATTTCGGGCTGTAAACAATCCCGTAAGTCCACTCGTAAGCGACTTCCGGATGCAGGAACGGGTTTCCTGAAATCCGTTCCTCGACTTGGGGCTCAGTTTTGAAGCCTGCAGGGTTGCTCTGAGTAAACGGATCAAAAACGATCGGGAAGTTCTGCGAGCCTGCGGGATTAAGCTCTAGCACCGTCGGCGCGTGAAAGGCTTCCGTATAACTTCCGCGCAAAGTGACTGCGCCAATGTATTTCGGATCCAGCGGCTGCCAGCGCACGGATACCTTCGGCCTCTGCGCGTTATACCTGGTGCTCGCGTGCGGAATAAATGGTGTCAGAACTGTTTGAGTGTTCTGGCTGTACCATTCCTCGCGCTCGGCAAAGTCAACCTCGAAGCTATAAAAGCCGGGGAAGTTCCATGTCGGGCTTGTGAACGGTACTCGAACTTCTTCGTAGATCGACCAGACATCGCGGTTGACTTTTGCGCCCTGGCGGTCGGTGGAACCGATCGTCTGGAATGTTATGTTCAGCGAATCAGGTTCGCGGTCCCACCGATCACCGTGATATTCGCCGCCGACCGCGAACGAAACCGGTCCCGCGGGAAGATTGAACAAGTCGCCGTTAATCGTGGCATAGTACAAAGGCAGTTCATAAGTCGCAGTGTTATGCAGGTTCACATAAACCGCCGACCTGGCCGCTCTCGTATTGTGGCCAGTAAAATTCAGGAACGGATCAAACGCTGTTGCCGGGTCTGTACTCAATAAAGCCTCTCGCAGGCCGGGCTGGCTGACCTCTCCAACCGACAGGTCCGAGCCTTCGTTACGTGCCCACCGGAAACCAGTCTCCCAACTCCAAGTCTTGAAAAAGTCGGCAATCCATCCCATCTCACCTCTAAGGCCGATATCAAAAAGGTAATCATTATAGGTGAACTTTTCGTGCCGCGGGCCGGTATCGTTAATCCCGCGGAAGCGAACACCCGTGGTTACGGGAATTGGCACTCCGTTAAGAATCACAGTATTATTGGCGACGGTGAACGGGTTCCAGGGATTGCTGATTGGCACGCTGATCCCAGTACCGCTGAATCCGACGGTGGTCCCGGGGATCTTGAACGGATCAGGCGTAAATGGCACAGCTGCCAGAGAGGAATCAAAGAACGACCGCGCGATTTTGAAATCCGTAAATATCGTAAGGTATTTATCGCATATATCACGCGTGAACGAGCCATAGAAGATCTGCCGGTCTGCCGGCGGCAGGGCCGGTGTGAAAGCGGCAAAGTTAAAGAAGAAGTAATTCCCGCCGCCTTTGTAATCAGTCCCGAACTGGGGAAAGAATACCCTCGGGTTGTTTATGCCCGGTGCGCCGGGATACGCATTCGGATTAATGACATACGGGTTCTTATAAAACGGAGAAGTTTGAGCGTTCGGCGCCGAGTGTGGAAGCGGCGTGTTCACGCCTGGTTGCGGAAGACCACCTGGGCCAAAGAACATGCTGGGGTTCAGGCGAAAGCCTTGGACGCGGCCAGGGAAATTGCCGCTGCGGACGTCGTTACCTCCGAAGGGAATGAAGAAGGCATTCGAAGAAATGTCGCGGTCCCGGCTAAAGAGCCCGTTGAGACGCTCGTAGAAGTCGGCGATGACTACGATGTCGGTTTTATCGTCGCCAGTGCCCGCTTTGATCCATGCCTCCCACTCGCCCATCTCGTTCGAGGCTCCCAAGTTGGTATTTCCGTAGCTGCCGCCAATTTCCAAACCACGGAATTTGTGGATCATGAAGTAGTTCACCACGCCGGCCACTGCATCCGATCCGTAAACCGCCGAGGCGCCGTCCTTCAGAATGTCGATGTGATCGACCATCGAGAAGGGAATCAGATCGATATTGTAGCCGCCGAACAATGCGGACGGGGCGAAGCGTTTTCCGTCGATCAGAACCAGAGTCTCCTTTGGCAACAGGCCGCGCAGGTTAATTTGCGTCGTGCCATCACCGCCGTTGGCAATGTTCTGGTTAACCGTTCCGCCCGCCTCTTGCGGTATAAACGTGGTCAGGTCAGTGGCATTGCGGATGCCCAATTTCTCGATGTCCTGTGGTCGATACGTGTCCACGGGGTTCGGACCGGTCTCTTCCGCTGTGGGAATGTTCGAACCGGTCACAACGACGCGCTCGACTTCAGCTTGCCCGCCGGGAGCAGGCGGAGCTGGAACGGCCGGAGCCGGCAATTGCGCGAATGCGTTGGACGCCAGAATGAAGGGAAATCCGACGCTCGCCATTAAAGCGAGACGAACGAATCTAAACGTTTTTAGTGCGTTTTGTGTCATTAGTTTCTCCATTGGTTTGGTTAGGTTTCGGCAGGCTTATTAAATTTCTTTAACGCTGACAAGCTTTTTTTTCACTTTTTTGCAATTTTTTTTGAACGGCCAAACGAGGCTGTTTGTCGCTCGAGTTCCCGTCTAGATGAAGAGGGCAGTGGCTGGCAAGCTTTTTTTTGAGACTTTTTGCATTTTCTTAGCGGCACGGCTTAGATCTGGGCTCAGGTAACTGGGGGTATTTGCCCCAGAGTGGATCAACGCGATTGCATCCGCATGCGACTAAGGACATGAACTGGTTAAAATCCCACGCTCCGTTGCGATTCTTTTTTATTTTGGCCGTCATCGCCATCGGCGTTTGGCTTCTTTGGCTTTTTCGTAATCAGCGAATACATACAGAGCGTCGCGACATCGTTTCATTCGCGGCAGTGAAACCGGTGTTGGAGGCCCTTCCTGAGGAAGTGCCGTTGGAGTTAAAACAACCAAATCAGGCGAAGTGGAAGGCTTGGGCTCAACGCGAGGATGACACTGTCCGTGCGCGTCTCGAGCAAGGCGGGCTCGATTCCATGGTCAACGTGCTTTTGTTCGGCACCTCGTTCACGACTCAACCGCGGGCCACCACAATCGCCGATTCTAACGATCCCGTCTTGCAGTCGCGGCTGGACGATCTTTTGCAAGGGCTTCGGAATCCGGGAAAGAACGAGCGGCTCATTTTTTTGCGAAACCTTCTCCGAAGCAAGAGAATGGAGTCCGATACTCCGGCAGGTTACGAGAAAACGAAAGCTTTCGTGCTGCAAAATCTTCGCCGCGTTGTGCAGGAACAGATCACTTTCCGCGAACGATTTGCCGAGGCAACTCGCGAGAGCGACCAAACGACGGATCTTTCCAAGCGGTCCCGCGTATTTCGCGATCGCGGTATCTCGCTGGATACGACGATTCTGTCGAGCTTCGGGATTGAGAGCGCACTGCGCGACATGAAAAACCGGGCAATGCTTAAAGCCGATTTGATCACTCAAGTCGCGGTGATCGGGCCCGGTTTGGATTTCACCGACAAAGGATTCGGTTACGATTTTTATCCTCTCCAGACACTGCAACCGTTCGCTCTTTACGATTCGCTCATTCGATTGGGACTGGCGAAATCTGCAAACGTGCACATCACCGCGTTCGACATTAGTCGGGAAGTTCTCGAGCATCTACGACGCGCGCGCGACCGCGCCAAAACTGGAGAGAACTATGTCGTGCAATTGCCGCACGAGTCCTGGCCGTGGGCTGCTGACGCAGTCCAGTACTGGCGTTCGTTCGGTAGCGAAATTGGAGAGCCGGCGGGCCCGATTCAGCCTCCGCCGGTATTGAACGGGCTTGAGACGCGCGCAGTTGCGATTCCCCCAAATGTCATCCTTTCATGCGAACCTGTCGATCTGAACATCATTCTCGAACAGCCTGATCGGTCAGAGATAAAACGATTCGATCTGATCATCGCCACAAATGTTTTCTCCTATTATGACACATTGGAGCAGGCGCTGGCACTTCAGAACATCGCGACACTTCTCAAACCGGCTGGGTTCTTGTTGACGAACGATTGGCTGCCCGGTCTGCCCCAAATCCCGATGCGCTCGATCGGATACACAGCAGTGCAATATGCAGAGGGCGGTGATGAGGGAGACAATGTTTTCTGGTGGCAGCGGCAATGAGCGGAATCCGCGACCTTCGCTGCATTTCCAAAAAGGGGTATTGTCTCTCTCGATTTTCGTTGACACATAGATCAGGCGATGCCGCGGAGCTTGCACTCACGCTTTCATTCATTGCGGTGGATGAAATCCAAAGTCGGTTTCTAATTTCCCCCACAGCCAATCCACAAATGAGTCTTTTCCAATTGATCGCGCACTGTTCGCCGCCAGCGCCTCGGCTTTGTCCACGTTGCCGTTTAAACAGTAAACATAGGTGAGCAGAAGCGTGTCGTTCAGAACAAAAGCGCCGCGAGCGCGCAGATTTTCCAAAAGGCGAATCGCTCGGGACATGTCCCGCTGTGCCAGCGCTCCCGCAATCAAATCGTGGATGATCTCCAACGGCGGGGTCTCTGAGCCCCGGGCAAGTCTCTCGGCAATCGACACCCGAAAACTGTCACTCCCCAGGACTTCCAGGACAGGTATTCGCAAACGTGAATCGCGCAGGTAAAGATCCAGCTCCTGCAGCTTGTTGCTCCCAATGGTGTCGGAAAGGTATCGCGACTCGCGGACCACAAAGAAGGGTTCCATCGATTTGTTTAACGTTTCTGGCCAGATGGTGGCAATCAGCGGAGAGTGAACGAAATGCTGAAGCGCGGGAAGCGTTTCCATGTAGCTCAAAGCGAAGCGCTGCGTCGCTTCCTCGTCCCAACCTGCGTCTGTTAATCGCTTCGGATAATTGTCGGTAAGCGGCGCGACGTCATTCGTGACCCGCTCAATCTCCTCACCATCCATTAAAAACAGTGCGCCCAGTTGTTGCGGGACCTCAATACCGACACGCCGCAAATCCGCGCCCGAATCCGGGTGGCTCCAGAGCTGTCGAAGTTCCTCTTCGCTCACTTTTCGCCCCGGCCCTTTCACACCCATCATGATCCACTCTTGATCAGCGCTGGCCCAGACTGAGGCGTTGGAAAACGCGTTGTGGAACGCGTGCAGGATGGCCTTTGCTTCTTCCACCTTCAACTGATTAATCGGCAGCCAAAAAGTCGCGATTCCGCCTTCCTTCAGGCGATTTTCGATCAGCTTGAAAAATTCTTGCGTATAGAGATTAACTGAGCCGGCCACCTTCGGCGGAGGGGGTTCACCCGAAATTATGTCGTACTGACGCGGGCTAGCCTGAAGGAAGAACCGGCCGTCCTGGATGACTGTGTGCACCCGCGGATCATGCAGTGGGTTCTGATAATCGATTGTCGAATAGGAATCAGCCAGAGCGAATACCTCTTTGGAAATATCCACGATGTCCATGCGCCTGACGTTGGGGCCATGCAAAAGCGCGTCGGCTGTTACTCCGCATCCGTAGCAAATAAGCAGCGCGTCGTTTGACTCGGGGCGAAACGCCAGTGGCAGATAAGCAAACAACCGCATGTATCGTTGCGCCCGCGGCGTTGTGGCCGACATGGAAAAGGCGTTCGCGATGAGCCGGTAATAGTACGGCTCACCGGCAAGGTCGCGCCGCAGCAATTGCCAAGTGTCGGCCGTTCCCTCCATTCGTTTTACAACCTGCGCCACTACTTCTCCCTGGTTGTCGCGTTCATAAACCCGACCCGCGTGTTCGAAATGCGCTTCGGAGCGCCGATATGGAAAAAATATTAGAATAAGAATGATTGCTGCCCACAAGCCGACGACGGCTAAAGAAGCTGGCGCGAGCTTTCGGACGAACCTCAACAAGTCGCGTTCAGTTACGAGAACGCTCAGCAACGCGTAGGCAGCAGCACAAATGATGATGCTCGATTGAAGACCTATTCCGGGCAACAGTACGAAACTTGCCAGAAGCGGGCCGATAGCAGCTCCGGTCGTATTACACAGCGTTGTGATTCCGGTACTGTTCATGCGATCGCTCACGCGCGCCTGAACCTCAGCCACAATCGATGGGAAGAGGATCCCCGAGAGCAACGCAGCAGGAAACATTAGCGCGACACCCATCAGCGCAATCTGCCACCATCTGAGATCAAACACGCCCGTCGGCGCTGGAATCAATTCGCCAGGAAACAAAAGATATGACACGAGCACTAAGATTGCTGACAGCAGCAACAGAACGGGAAGCAGGTAATGAAGGCGACTAGAGCGGCGATGAATTGCGCCAGCCACAATGCCACCGAAGCCGATCCCTGCGAGCACGACCGCGAGCATGACTGCGAATGCGGTCGTCGAAGACGCTACATACAGCCGCAGGAACCGGAACCAAATCACTTCAAGTGCAAGCAGAACGCAGCCGGTCCCAAAGCTGACGACGAGTAGAGTAAACGGCGGCCGATAGCGTGCATCGAAGCGCAAGGGGAATTTGGAGTGCGCGGGCACGTCGGCGCCTTTGAAAGCGGTCCCGCAGTCGCGGGATCGCCGCATTCCAAATCTCGCCATTAGCACCGCGATGACCGCGGCAGCACAGACGGATGCGCCCGCTGCCAGACTCGTGCCGCGAAGTCCAAATGCTCCAATCAGGTACGCTTCGCCAAGCAACGCACCCGCCATCGCCCCCAACGTATTCGCGCCGTAGAGAAAACCGATCGCGCGCCCAAAATTCGTTTGGCTCAATCCTGGATCCTCGATTATCACCGGCAAGGTCAAACCCATTACTGTCGTAGGCACAAGCAGCATCAGGAAAGACACCATGAACCGCAGTCCAAGCAGAGCTGGCTGATAATTCCAAAATGTTTGCCACGCGGGCGCCATCCACTTGCCAAGCGCTGGAAGACCAAAAACAATCGTGCACCCGAAAAACGCGACAAGCATTTCGAGAACCGCGTAAAAATGTAGCGGCGGCCACCGGCGAATTTTCGCGGATGCGGCCAGCGCGTTTCCCAACGCCAGGCCCGCCATGAAACTGGAGAGAATCAGCGCGGCAGCCCAAACTGAATTACCAAAGGCCAGGCCACTCAATCGCAACCACAGAGTTTCGAAAATCAGCGCACCAATACCGGACAGAAACAGCACAGCACAGATGGTCACCATGCGCAGCGTTGCAGGGACAGTTTGCGGTGAGTTGGTATGTGCTTTTGCGTGCACCGTCGTTGTTTTTGATTTACTGCGCATTTGGCCGAGCTGGGTCAAACAGTCGCCTCATTCCTCTTTGCTGCATGCAGGTAAAAGAAATCGTTCATCATCGTGCCCGTGACACTTGCGCGGGTTCAGCACGCCCGCGCGGTTTCTCTGGATGCCAACCCAACACGGTTAACATCAGATAAAATCCGACGAGATATGCAAGAACGACATACCAGCCGTGACGCAGCCACTGTATTACGGACCTGGCCTCGGGATACATCGTAGAAAGCGCTACCCCGGACGACGATCCAAACCAGATCATCGAACCACCAAAACCGACGGCATATGCAAGAAAGCCCCAGTCATAACCGCCCTGCTTGATCGCTAATGCTGTGAGCGGAATATTGTCGAAAACAGCCGATACAAATCCGAGGCCGAGAGTTGTTTTCCAGGTTGCAACAGGCAATTTTTCGACGGGCATCATGGAGGCGCTCAACACGAGAGCGAGTAGAAAAATGGAACCTCGCAGCGCTGCCGGGAGCACGTCCCAGTCCGGTGCACGCATTAAAGTCGAAATCAGAATTGCCAGCCAAATGGCCAGTCCAATAAACGGAAAGAGCTCTGCGTACTCTCGGAACTTAAGATTGGTAGCGGCATTGGCCCCGAGAGCGAACGCGAGAATCAGCCCAACGATTGCGATACGCATCCAATCGATTTGGAGATTAGGAAGAGGGTGTGCCAGGATCGGCGAATATTTCTGTTGTTTAATAGCGGCTGGAACGCCAAAAACAAATACGCAAACAACGGCGCCAACTATCGCCTCAAATACCTGGCGCGGCGAAACACCCGCAATCCATAACATGGTGGTGGTCGTGTCGCCCAGGACGCTCCATGCGCCGCCAGCATTGGACGCCGCAACAATCGCCGCTACATACCCGATGTGCACTTTCTCCCGGAAAAGTTGATGTGCCACGGCCCCGCCTATCAGTGCACCTGCGATATTGTCCAGAAAACTTGAAACGACCCATACCATGCCCAATAACACGAAGCCGCCTTTCCAATCGTGAGGCAAATATTTTGGGAGGACCAAAGGCAAATGGCTTTTCTCAAAGTGGCGTGAGAGGACCGCGAATCCCAAAAGTAAACAAAGCAGATTAACGAGGATGACCCACTCCTGCTTCACATGGGAGAGAAACCCGATGAAGCCGGATCCAGTTTTGAAACCTGTGAACAAGATTTTGTGGACGGCGATTGCCACCAGCCCGGTAAGCGCAACCCGCAGGGTGTGGTGATGGAACACCGCCACACAAATCAAAGTCAGTCCGAATAGAACGAAATCGATGGGAATACCGAAGATCGCAGGATCGCGTGTGACTGTTGAGAGCGGGTTCAAGCAGCGCCCAACGTCCAACGTCCAACGTACAACGTCCAATCGAGAATCATGAATCTGGCTCGCAACGCTAAATCGTTGAACCGCTGTCAGAATCCGATGTAACGATGTAACTTTAAAACAATCACGGTCTTACAAATCATGTTCACCGGCCTTATTGGGGAAGTCGGCAAAGTTGTCAGCACGCGAGGAGGCGATCGCGGGACTCAATTGCAAGTTGCCGCGCAGCAGATCGCGAAACAAGCTAGGAGCGGCGCTAGCATAGCCGTCAACGGCTGTTGTCTAACGTTAGCTTCGCGCCGGGGCAATGATCTGACGTTCGATCTTCTCGAAGAAACGATCGCTCGCACGAATCTGAAAAAAATGCGCAGGAACGATCAGGTAAATCTGGAGCGCCCTTTGCGCGCCGACGGCCGCCTCGGCGGACATTTCGTGCAAGGCCATATCGATTGCGCGTCGCCGATCCTCGCCTTCGACAAGAAGGATGTGGATTTTCGACTGGAAATATCGCTTCCAGCTGAGTTCGCCAGTTATGTCGCTCCAAAAGGGTCGATTGCCGTGAACGGAATCAGCCTTACGGTCGCTGAAGTTCTTCCGAGGAGTTTCGTCTCCTGGATTATCCCCTATACCAAGGAGCACACCAACCTCGACGGTGCACAGGCAGGCGATTTGATGAATCTCGAGTTCGACATTCTCGCCAAATATGTCGCGAGAATGCTTCGGCATGCGTCGTAACAATGAGCGCTCGTAGTCGGGCTACGCGATTTTCGCGCTCGCGTGTCGTCGGCGTGATCGCATCACGCGCGGATCTGAATTGCGCCATGCGAATGCGTCGGTCGCCCGATGTATTCGAGGTGCGGCTGGATTCTCTGGCGCGCGATGTACGAAAATGGGAAAAAAAATTGCCGAGGTTGCGTGCACCTCTAATCATCACGGCGCGACATCCACACGAGGGAGGCTCGAACAAATTATCACTGGGGAAACGGCGCGATTTGCTGACTCGATCTTTGCCTTATGCCACTTATCTCGATATTGAACTCCGTTCGGCATTCTCTCTGCGCTCATTGCTCAAATTAGCGGAGCAGAAAAAAGTGTGGTGCATCATTTCATTCCACAATTTCAAATCGACACCCTCTGTGCGGATTCTGTTGGCGAAAGCACGAGCCGCCAAAAAGCATGGCGCGAATATTTTTAAGGTTGCGACGCGCACTGACACTCCGGTTCAACTTGCGCGTCTGTTGAGCTTTATCACAAACAAAAATATCGACATTCCCGTCAGCGCGATGGGCATCGGCAAACTTGGCGCGATTTCGCGCGTGCTCCTGGCGCGTGCTGGGTCGGCCTTTATTTATGCGTCGATCAGCACACGCCCGAACATCGAAGGCCAGCTCTCGCTTGAACAACTTCGCAGGCTGGGAGTCGGAAAAACAATGGGGCAATGACCAATGCGCCATTCCCGGTTTCGTCATTCGACATTCCTTCGTCATTGGGCATTCGTCATTCGTCATTATATTGATACGGCGCGAATAATCGTTTACGGAGCAGCTCCATGTCTTCACGCGTAACTCTGCCCAAACAACTACCGGTAATGCCGCTGCCTGGCGTGGTACTTTTTCCGCACGCATTACTGCCGCTTTACATTTTCGAGCCACGCTATCGGCAGATGCTCCTACACGCTCTTCAGCAGCATCGCATTTTTTGCGTGACGCTCATCAAGCCGAGTTGTCCAGAGTGGCATGCGCCGGAGGATTTCTTTCATGTTGCTACCGCCGGTTTAATTCGGGCATGCGTCGGGCGCAATGACAGCACATCGAATTTGATCCTGCAAGGTTTGCAACGTGTGCGCTTCGCAGGTTTCGAGCAGGAAGCACCATTTCCGATCGCCAGGATCGACATTGTCGAATCGCGCGATGCGACGACGGTCGAGACAGAAGCGCTCGGGGCAAAAGTGCTTGAGCTTTACGGCAGCCTCAAGCACGACGGGCGGCAACTCCCGGCCAAAGTAGGTCGATACCTTGCGGAATTACGCGACTTGGAAATGCTGGCCGACCTTATGGCCTCGACATTTGTCAACGATCCGTTGCGGCGACAACGCATCCTCGAAGAACGATCTCTCAATCAGCGCCTTCGTTTCCTGATCAGATATTTGTGCGACGAAATCGGCAACGCGGCTGCGTAGGCAGGCGCCGCACGGTTATAGCCGGTGCGCCGGCGCTTTGGATTCGCGATCAGCACGCGGTTCCACTACCCAGCAATTCTCTCGTATTCTTCCATCAGATAGCGGTCGGTCATTCCTGCGATGTAATCGCAGACGGTGCGATGCAATCCCTGGTCCTCGATCCGTCTCGCGGCGCCCTCGCCAATCCTGTCTCGATCGACAAGATAGGCTTCGAAAACGCATCGCAGCATCTCGCAAGCCCGCCGATTCACTTCGGCTACGCGCGGATGATAATAAACATTCTGGTATAAGAATTTGCGTAGTACGCGATTGGCTTCGGCCAATTCATCACTATAACGAATAAGTGCAGCGCGTTGCCGGCGGACATCGTCCGCAGTTTGCACGCCGGATTGGGCGATCGCTTTCGCGCTGGCCGTAACCAAATCGTTCACTTCATTGTCGATGATGTCGCGAATGATGAGCTTGTGCAGCTCAGCCCCTCGCGCGTTTCCGTAACGCGTGAGCACTCCGTGATGGCTCCGCCGCCAGATCTCGTTTTGTTTCAGTTGCACCGCGCTCAAGATTTCAAAATCGAGCGCATCATCGAGGTCGTGGCTGTAGTACGTAATCTCATCGGCAAGGTCCGCCACCTGCGCCTCCAACGACGAGCAGTGATATTTTTCTCCTGCTGGCGCTGGAAACTCATGGAAAACCTCGTGTTTCCGCAAACCCTCCCGCACTTCGAACGTCAGATTCAGACCCGGAAAATTCGGATACGGAGTTTCCAAAAGCTCGACCACGCGCAAACTCTGGCGGTTGTGATCGAACCCGCCGTGATCGCGCATACATTCGGCCAACATTTCCTCGCCGGAATGCCCAAAGGGTGAATGGCCGAGATCGTGCGCAAGGGCGATGGCTTCCGCGAGATCTTCATTCAAACCTAACGCGCGAGCAATGGTGCGGCTGATAGAGGCGACTTCGATGGAGTGCGTCAAGCGGGTGCGCAAGTGGTCGCCTGTGCCATTCAAAAAAACCTGCGTCTTGTATTCCATCCGGCGAAACGCGCGCGAATGAATGATCCGCGCCCGGTCGCGTTGGAATTCTGTTCGATAGGCATGACTTGGTTCCGGGTGTTTCCGGCCGCGCGATTCGCCCGAGGTCTGCGCAAATGGCGCCAGCGTAGCCCGCTCGTTGGCTTCCATCTGCTCGCGCTTTTTCCAGTTCGTTTCCATAAGATCGAACTAAAAAGATAGATAGTCGTACTTAGGCAAGAAGAGCGCTTCTCGTGATTCCCTTCGTTGCCTGTAATCACCGGGGCATTCCGTGATGTCCTTGTGCAAAGACCAAACGTCGTCTGCGTTGTAGATTCCCACCGCCGCAAGCCTGGCACGGCCTGCTTCCTTTCGTTCGTCCGGCACAGTAGCGTGCCGCTTAAAGAGGTTAAAAATGAATGTGCCATCGCGTTCCACTCGAAGAGCGCAGTTCTCGTGAAAATATTCCGCTACATAGATCGAGCGGCGTATCCCTCCAGTAATTCCCACAACCAACCCAACGGTCACGCAAGTCACGAAACAAAACCGGAACGTTTTAGAGGTCATTATGGCCGGCTGCAACTGATGATAGATCTCACAGACTGCGATCGCGATGGCGATCATGAATGCCAGCGTCGGCAATGCGATACCGAATGATCGCGGTATCGCAATCGCTGGCAAAGCGAGCACACAGCCCATGCAGCACGCGCCAATGAACTGTCGCTGCGAGCCAGATCGGGCGACGCGCATAAAGACCAGAACAACCCCGATGAGAAAAGCAATCCAAATATTCGCCAGCACGCCATCAGTCATTCCTTCAGTCGTGTATCCACCCGGGAACCAGGACGCTATTATTGCAACCAGGAGCGCCTTTGCCGCACGAATTGTGAACTGCGGAGACGGCGCTTCAGGTACAAAAGCGCGCCGTAACAGAAAGTGAACGGCTGCAATCGCAAATACGCCGACCGCAGCGATCAACACGCGCCCCCTATCCGTCCGCCAAGCGGATGAAACAAACCACGCTAGCGGCAACACGATTGGCAGGACGTACGCCTCTTCCCGGATGGAGACGGCAACGATCGCGCAGACCAGCATTAGGATAAGAAGCGGCATTCGCCCCTCTCTGACCCAAAGAAGAAAGAAGTAACATGTCAGAAGAATGAAAATATAGCAGAGGGTCAGACTTCCCAAGGTTAGCCAAAGATTCAGGCTCGCGAATATTCTCGAGGTTACGAACAGAACAAAAACCAGACCTATTTGAAAAATGCCGCATCCCACTTCCAACAAAAGTAAGCCAAGCACGGCGAGCAATATCCACATCAAGAAAGTCATGAAAATCCGTTGGAGCACGATGTTTTCGCCGAAAATCGATCCTTGAAATGCGAACAGCAGCGTGGCCCCTGGACGCAAAGCCGGGGTCTCGATCTTGTCAGGATCGTTCCAGCCGTGAAACGTTGAAATCAACTCATCCCATGAATAGTGACGAATAAAATGATAATCGTCGAAATGGAACGGTGACCGGTAAGTATAGGCAAACAGCGCAGACCAGCCCAACAACAACAGTCCGGCGAACAAGATCAACTTTAATATCTGACCAGACTTCCGCACTCGCGTGGCTCTGCGCGCGCAGGCGTCGTCACCCGTGAGCGGCAGGGCGCGACGATCAGAAGAATGCTTGGTCACAATTGATTCCAAGTCTTATTTGTCGATGTTAGTTTCGAAATCTCAAAACTGTTATGGCCAAAAAAATTCGCAGGAAAAAATCCGCCGAAGGACGGGTTCGTCGTGGCAAACATGTGACGCCCGAACGTCTGATGGAAATTGGTTTTGCTTACGCGCCGCCGCTGATCATTAGCGCCGGTGTCAACAACAAGGTTTTCGATTCGTTGCAAAACGGCGCAAAAACATCAGAGCAGATTGCGGAACAGACCGGCGCATCGGCGCGCGCTCTGCGGATTCTAATGAATGCGCTTGTTGGTCTGGATCTTCTGAAGAAAGACAGGCAGGAAAGATATTCGCTCACGCAGGAAAGCGCAGCCTTTCTTCTAAGCAACAGGCCGGCTACGCATGCAGGGTTTTTTGGAACCATTGCGCCGCAGCTCATCTCACGATGGGTGCGATTATCCGACATCGTTCGCGAAGGTCGTCCGGCCGTCGCGGTGAACCAGGAAACTGAAGGCACTGAATTTTTCAGTCAGTTGGTGGAAAACATCATTCCAATGAGCTATCCGCCGGCACAAGCGCTCGGCGATCATTTGCATTTGGTGAAAACAAAGAACGAAATCCGTGTGCTTGACCTTGCCGCAGGTTCGGGCATTTGGGGCATTGCACTCGCCGAAAAATCGCCGCGGGTGCGCGTGACTGCAGTCGATTGGCCGGGAATGATTCCAACCACAAAACGAATTACACAAAAGTTCGGCGTCGGTGATCGGTTCAATTACCTCGAGGGCGATGTGTTGAAGGCAAATTTTGGCGGCGGCTACGAAATCGCCACTCTCGGCCACATTTTGCACAGTGAAGGTGAAGAACGCAGCCGTCAGTTGCTCAAGAAAACTTTCAGCGCGCTGAAGCCAGGGGGAATCATCGCTGTTGCTGAGTGGCTCGTGAACGACAAGCGCACGGAGCCGACGCATTCGCTCATGTTCGCCGTGCAGATGCTGGTGAACACTGAAAAAGGCGATACCTTCAGTTTCAACGAAATCAAAAGCTGGCTCGAAGACGCCGGATTCAGAAAAGTGCGCAAGCTGGAAGCCCCGGGGCCTTCACCACTGGTTCTCGCGACAAAACCCTAGGCTGTCCATATCAACGGATTGGCACCTGCCGCCGAATCGGCTTCTCATCAGCGCATCGCGGTGTTTTGATAGCTGAGATGAAAACGGCCAAACAGAAATCTCGCACCAAGATCAAGACGCGCGCGGCTCCGAAAAATGTGGAGGCGAACGTTCCCTACCGAAAACCTGCTCTGCGCAGCGAAGCGTTTGCCAGAGCGCTTACCGATGCAAAAGCGTGTGTGGATGATCGCGAAACTCTGCAAGCGCTTTTCAACGAAGCAGCCAAAAAGGCAGCAGCGGTTCCGAGGGAGCCGTTTAAGGAATGCTGGCCTTATCTTCAGACCATGCTGCGTTTGGTTCGCGCGCACCATCTCGGCCAATACGGCCAGATTCCGAATGACGCGCTCTTGTGGATTGTCGCCGCTCTCAATTATCTGATCGATCCATTTGATTTGATCCCGGACAAAACGCCGTTTCTCGGTTTCGTAGACGACGCAGCCGTCGTCGAATTCGTGGTCGATAGAACTCGACAAACGCTTGACGATTTCATGATCTGGGAAACGGCGAGCGCGTGAGCTGTGCTGTAAGATTCTTCTTCTTAGACCAGCAGCAACGCTGGATTTTCAAGCAGATGCCGTAATTCCTTCAGATATTCGGCGCCTAGCGCGCCATCGATGACGCGATGGTCGCAGCTCATCGTAAGCGACATGCGATGGCCAACTACGATTTGGTCGCAATCGTCAATGACCGGAACTTTGGTGATCTTGCCAATGGCGAGAATGAAACTTTGCGGTGGGTTAATCACGGCCGAGAAACTGTTGATGCCCATCCCGCCAAGGTTTGAGACGGTGAAGGTACCACCTTGAAACTCCTCCGGCTTCATCCGCTTGTTACGCGCGCGATGGGCCAGATCTTTTGCAATCTCGCTGATCTCACGCAGCGATTTATTTTGTGCTGCGCGAATCACCGGCGTCAGCAGTCCGTCTTCAATCGCCACGGCAATGCCGAGGTCGACATCGGCATATTGGACGATCGCGTCGCCATCGAAGGAGACGTTCACCCGCGGCGCTTTGATTGCGGCTTGCACCGCCGCTTTCAAAACCAAATCGTTTACGGTGATTTTCGCGGCGTCAGCACCTTCACCTGCAGACTTCAATTCCTCGCGCGCTTCCATGAGCGGCCCTGCATCTATGTCGATTGTTAAGTAGAAATGCGGCACCGGGCCGAGGCTCTCGACGAGGCGCTGCGCAATGATCTTGCGCATTCCAGAGAGTTGAATGCGCGCATTTTCACCGGCTTTTATTGAAGGCGCACCCTTCGGTTCAGCCTTTGCGCTACTGCGGTCGGCGTCCGCGACTACGGATTTCGCGGCGGCGCGCACGTCGGTTTCGGTGACACGACCTTCCGGGCCTGTACCTTTTACGCTGGAAAGATCAACGCCGAGCTCAGCCGCGATCCGGCGTGCAACGGGCGACGCTTTCACGCGCGCTTCTTCCGGCTTTTCCTGTTTCGGCTGTGCTTCTTGTTTCTTTCCTTCGGGCTGGGCGGCTGACACAGCCGCCCCTACATCCTTTTGCTGCGGGGGAGCAGTCTCTTTGTCCTTCGCTTCCGCCGGTGCAGGCTTTTCCGTTTCAGCCTCGGCCTGCTTTTCTTTTTGTTCTGCAGGTTTCGGCTTGTCTTCTTTTTTCTGTGACGGGGCTTCTTCCTTTGGCGCTTCCTCGCCTTCGCGCCCTATGAACGCAATCTTATCGCCGACGTTTACCTTCCCGCCTTCCTGGACATAGATCTCGGTCAGCGTCCCATCCTCCGGCGATTCCCATTCCATTGTCGCCTTATCCGTCTCGATCTCGGCGAGCACTGCGCCGGCTGAGACGTGATCGCCTTTCTTTTTCTTCCACGCGACCAGAGTCCCCTCGGTCATCGTGTCGCTCAATTTGGGCATCTGAATTTCAGGCATAACTAAGGTGACAAGTGATGAGTTTTCTCACGCGTAGCAGACCTGCTTGACGGCCGCGCTAAGTTTCTCCGCGTTCGGCAGCACGGCGTGCTCAAGGCGCTCGTTGTAGGGCATCGGAACATCTTCTTGTGATACGCGGATGATTGGAGCATCGAGCTCATCAAAAATGTTCTTCTGAATGCGATAGCAAACTTCAGCCCCGACTCCGCAGAACGGATGATCTTGTTCGACAATCACGACGCGGTGTGTCTTTGCGACCGAATCGTAAATTGCTTTCTCGTCGAGTGGCTTTATCGAACGGAGATCGACGATTTCCGCAGAGATATCTTCTTCCTCCAGTTGTTCCGCGACCTTGAGCGCCAGTGGAACAGTCTGCGCGTAACAAATGACTGAGACATCGCCGCCTTCGCGTTTCACTTCCGCTTTCCCCAGCGGAATGAGCAGCTCTTCATCCGGCGGCTCGACCATTCCCTTGGAGCTGTAGAGCAATTCCGCTTCAAGAACCAGCACGGGGTTGTTGTCGCGCACGGCCGTTTTCAGCAAACCTTTTGCATCGCGAGGCGTGGCTGGCGCGCAAACCTTCAGACCGGGCACGCTGGCGTAAAAATTTTCTGTTGCATGCGAATGCGTAGCGCCGAGCTGGTGCGCCGGTCCGTTCGGTCCGCGAAACGTGATTGGGATATTAAATTGCCCGCCAGACATCGTGAACATGTTTGGCGCGTTGTTCACCACCTGATCGAACGCGACCAGTGAGAAACTAAACGTCATGAACTCAATGATGGGCCGCAAGCCCACCATCGCCGCACCGATCCCAAGCCCAGCGAATCCGTTTTCGCTAATTGGAGTATCGATGATGCGTTTTGGACCAAATCGCTGTAGCAAGCCGGAACTCACCTTGTAGGCGCCCTGGTATTCGGCGACTTCTTCACCCATCAGAAATACATTCGGATCGCGCTCGAGCTCCTCTACGAGCGCTTCATTGAGCGCCTGACGATAAGTGATTTCTCTCACGGCTTTGCTCCGTTTGCGTAAGTGTAATCGTAAAGTTTCGCGACCGGCGGCTCCGGGCTCTCCTCAGCGAACTTCACCGCGGCCATGACTGTTTCTTTCGCGCGCTTGTCGAGCTGATCGAATTGTTCGTTGGTCAATTTTCCCTCGCGCGTAAGCTGCGCGCGCAAACGTGTAATCGGATCGTCCAACCGATATTTCTCCAGCTCATCCTTGGTTCGGTAACTTGCTGGATCTGACATGGAGTGCCCGCGATATCGATAGGTACGCGCTTCCAGGAATGCCGGATGCGGCTCTTTACGGATCGAATCGACGACCTCGGAAATCTTGTCGCGCACTTCGCGAAAGTTCATTCCATCGACAATTTCTCCGGGGATGTCGTAGCCTTCCGCGCGATCGACAATTTGCTTCAGTGACGTCGATCTCTTCACGGAAGTGCCCATGGCGAAAAGATTGTTTTCGCAAATAAAAACGATCGGCAATTTATACAACGCGGCCAGATTCAGCGCTTCATGGAAGGCACCTTGATTAATTGCTCCATCACCAAAGAAACAGAGCGTGACGCGATCTTCGCCCCGGTACTTGATGGCAAAAGCCAGTCCCACCAAACAGTTCGGCCATGCAGGCATTTGCACTCGTGCCCCGTGCAAGGGCGTGGGCGTGATCGCGGTACGCGGTAATGATGTAATCATCCTCGCGAACCGCTGCCACAGCGCCGGTCACAACTGCTTCCTGCCCGATGTACAGATGGCAGAAACCGCCAATCTTCTGCGCTTGATACTGCTGGCTGGCGCGTTCCTCAAAACGCCGGATCAACAGCATCAGCGAGAGCATTTCGACTTCGTCGCGCTGCTCCACCGGCTGCATGAAATCTAAGCGACGCGAGGCAATGCAGCGCCAGCATGCCGGCTGGTTTTTCGCCCGAAGTTCATGCACGCCACGAACAACGCGGTGAAAAAGAGATCGCCGAGAAGCGAATTGCGCAAAAACATCCAGGCAGGCGTGGCGCCGTTGTAAACGGGCAGCCCGATGCTTTGCGCCTGTACGAAACCAGCGAATGTCTTCGGATAACTCGGCTCGTACACCCATGAGACGCAGTTCGTGACAAAGTAAAAGATCAGCGACGCTGCAATTGAGGCCGGCAGCAGCGTCTTCAACGAAGCGCGGTTTTGCAGCGACCAGCCGAGCAAGCCAATGAGCGCAAATCCCACGTAATGCGAGATGACAAATGGGCTTCCCATTGACGCGTGATAATGAAAGACGTTTAAAGCCACATCCGACAAGAGCAATGAAACCATTGGAATGGTCAGCTTGTAGCGAGTCGGGAAATAAGCCGCGCCACAAAGCGCGATCGCAGCGAGTGGCGTGAAGTTCATCCAACCGACGGCGTCGATTGGTCCAAAAAAGCCAACCAGGATGCGAAAAAGAATCGCTGATGTAACGAGAAGAAGAGCAGGGATCATTCGGAAGAATCTATCTGTCCGGCTCGATATGCAAAGGGCATTTGGAATCGTCATTTCGAGCGAAGTCGAGGAACCCTGTAGCGTTAGCTCAACGTAATTTCGCGCGATCCTTCGAGTCCGCTTCGCTCCGTCAGGATGACAGAAGGTTATTTCGCTGCCGCCAGGGCCTTGTTGAGTCGCGCCTTGCGACGATTCGCTGCGTTTTCGTCAATGATTCCGCGCTTGGCAGCTTTATCGATTGCGGAAATTAGCGCACGAATTTGATCCCCGGAAGCTTCCGCAGAACGAACTCCCTTCTGCATAGTACGTAAACGCGTTACGACACTCCGATTGCGAAGCGTACGTTTTAACGTCTGGCGCGAGCGTTTGGCGGCTGATCTCGTATTGGCCATTGCAAATCAAACTTTTGTCGAACGAACGCTCGTGAGCACAGTTGCGATTGTCAACCCAAACAATTCGCGGCTGGCATCCACACGTGGCAACGATGGCCTGTTCGGAGCCTTCGCTGCTGTTGGACTTGGCGCTGTGGCCGCGACCGAAGGTTACAAGCGCTTGCGGGATGCGAGCTTCGCCTTTTTCCGCTCGGCAGCTAGCGCTCCAGCCATTCGCATTTGCTCGACAGTCAGACTGCGGCCTTTCTTCCCCGGTCTCCTCTGATCTTGACTCTCGGTTGCATCCTGCGCTGGTGGCTGGTTCTGCGTTAAATGATCAGGTGGTGCGGCCAGTGCGCTCACATCGATACCGCTGTTTGTGGGCTGTATCCGTGGCGCTTTCGCTACTTTCGGGTGCCGACTTCGATAATCCGTTTGAGTCTGAGGTGCTGCGGTCGCAGCCACGAGAGTCTGAGTCAATTGAACCGGCAGTGCTTGTACCGTTTTCGGAAGTCGGTCGGGAACAATCTGCACGACTGCTCCCACGGGAACGCGATTGTACAGCTCCGCTACGTCGCTCGATTTCATTCGGATGCAGCCGTAACTGGCAGGTCGACCAATTGTTTTTTCCTGAGGTGTGCCATGAATGTAGATGCAGCGCTGATAGGCATGCGCGTTTTGAGCTTCCAACCCACGCAACCAGATAATGCGCGTGATCACCGGGTCGCGACCGGGAGCGTTTGGCTGCAGAACTTCGCCGGTTAATCGTCGATTGTGGAAGACGGCGCCGACTGCTGCATTGTCACCGATTTTCTGCTCGACGGCGAAATAACCAAGAGGCGTTGTCATTCGTCCCCAGGAATCGCCGAGACCAAACATGGAGGTGGACACCGGATAGGTGACCACTTTTCCGCCGTTTTGCACAAGCATCAGCTTTTGGTCGCGCACACTGATGATAATCTCGCTGGAGGTGTCCAGCGGGGTGATCGCGAAGACGGGCGCAATCAAAACAAGACTGAAAATCAATGCCAAGGCGCGAAGCATGCGCAGCCTTTTTACTCGACAATCTCGATTTTGTCACGCAGGAATTGCGGCAGTCGCGCGTGAGCTATCGAAATTGATTTTTGACCAGCGACTGCCGAGAGAGGAGAAACAAACGTAGAAGAAGCCACACTGGAACATCAACAGGAACGGCACAGAAAGGAACTGGCCGTGTACGACGGCGAACACCACGAAATAGCTGAAATAGATGGCGAAGGCCAACTCCGCCAGGGGAAGTGCTGATTTGAGCGGGCGATACTTGCAACCACGCCAAGGCTGCGATTTGCGTTCAATCCCGTACTTCGGCGTCCGCGTGAAATCGGATTTGTGATTGATCAGCGCTTCCAGTACCGCTCGCGCATTATTCAGCGACAGACCAATTCCCAAGGCAAGCAGACATGGCAGAAAAAGGATCTCCCGCATCCACGTCCGTGGATGCAGCTCGCGTTGAGCGCAAATATAAAACGCCGCGACCGAGACCGATGCTGCGAGAAAGATCGGAATATCGACCAGCAACGTGCGGAGCCAGCCCCCCTCGGGCGCTCCGGTCGAGGGATGCAAGAGGACGCATAGAAAGGCAAGCAGCAGATAAGCGAAATTCGACATTAAATGCCCTGTGGCTTCGAGCTTAATCGGAAACGGCAGACGGCTGCGCCAGATTGTCGGTAACAACTTCTTGCACGTTTGAATCGAACCTTTGGTCCAGCGATGCTGCTGGGATTTGAAGCCGTTCATGTCGACCGGCAGCTCGGCCGGGGTGACCACGTCGGCAAGGTAAACAAATTTCCAGCCCGCAAGCTGGGCGCGATAGCTAAGGTCCAGGTCTTCGCACAACGTGTCAGCCTGCCAGCCCCCACTTTGTTCGATACAAGAACGCCGCCAGAGACCTGCAGTACCATTGAAATTGAAAAACCGGCCGCTGCGGCTGCGCGCAGTTTGCTCAAGCAAGAGATGTCCATCCAAAAAAATCGCCTGCATGCGAGTCAACAACGAGTATCCGCGATTCAAATGACCCCAGCGAGTCTGGATCATTCCCACTTTTGGATCAGTGAAGAAATGAATGGTGTGCTGTAGCAATTCCCTCTGCGGGACGAAATCAGCATCAAGGATACATAGGAATTCGCCTTCGGCCGCGTCGAGTCCCGCTGACAGTGCGCCCGCCTTGAATCCGGTGCGATCGACGCGGTGAATGAGTTGAACGTTAAAGCCCCGCTGGCGCAACTCCTCCGCGCACGAGGCAGTGATCTCGCGAGTCTCGTCGGTTGAATCGTCCAGCACCTGGATTTGCAGACGCTCCCGCGGATAATCCAGTTCACTCACGGAACGGAGCAATCGCTCCGCGACGTACACCTCGTTAAAGATCGGCAACTGCACCGTCACCTTTGGCAGTTGTTCGAAATAACGGGATGGCTTCGGCGGACGCTTCCGATTTTTCAGGTACAGATAGATGATGAAATAGCGGTGTATGCCGTAAGTTGAAAGGCCAATGAGCGTGCTCAGGTAGCAAACCGTCCAAATAATATGTCCAACGCTTCCTTCCATGGGATTTGCTATGGCCGCCAGTGATTGAGGCGGTAAGGGCGACATGATGCCGTTTCCATCGGTTGCGTCAATCCAAAAATCGTATGTTCACCCACGAAAGGCCGGTTCGCATTGTGTTGATACACAGCGGTCTCCTATCGATGTTCGTAATTGGACGAGCAACTAGTTTGGTAATCTCTCCGTCGCCCGTGTAAACCTCCTTCAACATGACATTCGCCCTTGCCTGACAGGGCCAGCAGGTTGACCGTGGTACGCCAATTTTTTCGCAAAAGGCAGGCATGCAGCTGGGAGATCCAACAACGAAACGAAGGCGCCATCATCTCGATCGTTTCAAGATTATTTTTCCTATTCTTCTGGCGGGCTGGATCCCATCGATCCTGACCCTAATTGTTTCTTATACGATTCTGCGCGACACCTTGGAATCAAGGATCTTGCGCGACCGACAAACTTTGGTCCAGCTCGTGAGCCATTTGCTCGGCCACGACCTCGGCCGCAGTAGTGCCATCATTAATTATTATCAGACACTTCCCGAGGTCGCCAAAATTCTCAGCGGGCCTGACCCTGCGCCCCTCGGCCAGCAATGGCTTAACTCCGCCTTCTATTCGCATCCGAATATTGACGGCATGTTTCTCGCTGGTGCGGATGGCGCCTTGGTTGCATCAATCCCGACTGCCCCAGGAGTGATAGGCAAAGATTTTGCGTCCCAATACTGGCGCGAGCAAGCAGCTGCATCCGAAGAAGCCATTGTCTCGCCCGTTCATCCCCGGTTATCCGATGAACGGCCAGTCACTGATATTGTTGCTGCAGTCCGCGCGCCCGACGGGAAAATCCTCGGATATGTTGGCGACTCGGTTCTCGTTGAAAGAATCGGAAAGCGACTGGCCAGCATCGAATTTTCCGATCGGTTTGTTTTCGAGGTGCTCGATCAAAATGGCGCCGCGCTTTTCGCGAACGATTTTAAACCGAACCCCAATGTGACGTCACGCGAGGGCGGCGCGCTGCTTAGTGAGATCCGTCAAAGCAAACTTGGACACTTCGAACAGCATGGAAACCTCTATTCTTTCAGTCCGATCGAGCCGACTGGTTGGGTAGCGGTCGTGGAACAGCCAAAGCGCATGGCTTACAAACCGGTGCACGATCTTCTGGGACGAATGACTGTGCTGACGGCGTGGTTGATCGCTCTGACCGCAGTATTCGCCTGGCTGGGCAACCGGTTTAATCAGCGCCAGATAGAATCCACACAGCGGCTGGAACGCGAAGTGATCTTCAACGAGAAGATGCTGGCGAATATGCCCAGCGGCATCGCGTTTGTTGATCCAACTTCTCGTCGCTTTCTCCACGTCAACGACGCTTTTGCGCGCATGGTGGAACGTTTTGGAGACCTGCCAGCCGGCCGCGACATCATGGAAATCCCTTGCGACGATGTGAAGATTGCGCCTCAGGGAGCCATTGAGAGAGTGCTTACCTTCGGAACGCCTTTTCACCTGACTGAGTACCCGCTGAAAGACAAGACGGGAGTGACGCATTTTTTGAATATTAATCTGCTCCGGCTACAAGGCGCGAAGGAAACGGTTCAAGGCGTGCTTTATCTCGTGGAGGACAAAACGCGCGACGTCACATTGCGTCAGGAGTTGATTGGCGCAAATGCTGCCAAAGACCAGTTCCTTGCTCTCTTGTCGCATGAGCTGCGCAGTCCTCTCGCGCCGGTGATTGCCATGGTGGGAGAGCTGGAAGCCGAGGTGCCCGACTCGCGGTCTGTCAGGGAAGCGCTGGAGGTCGTCCGCCGCAACGTTGAGCTGGAAGCGCGGCTAATTGACGACTTGCTCGACGTCACTCGCATATCAAAAGGTAAACTGCAATTAAGCTTCGAGACGATCTGCGTACACCAAATCTTGCAGCGCGCTTACGAGATCTGCCGAGAGGAAATTGAAGCAAAGAACCTCGAAGTGGAATTTCGGCTTCGCGCCGTCCACACACACGTCGAAGGCGATCCGGCGCGCTTGCAACAAGTGTTTTGGAATCTGATCAAGAACAGTGTCAAATTTACTCCCGAGAAAGGTCGAATCACTATTGCAACGCTTAACCCGGAGCCGGACAAAATTGAAGCTCGCATCATCGATACTGGCATCGGCGTCGAACACGAAACGATCGACAAGATCTTTAACGCCTTCGAGCAGGGGCAAGCCGATATCACCCGCCGGTTTGGGGGTCTCGGTCTTGGCCTCACTATTTCGAAGGCGTTGATCGACGCACACGACGGAAAAATCCATGTGCAGAGTCCGGGGAAAGATCAGGGCTCCACGTTTTCAGTGGAGTTAAATACGGTGCTCGCTCCGGTCGGACGTGATGGCGATGGGCAGGATCAACCAGTAGATCGGGAACCAAAACAGTTTGTGCCAAGACACCGCCGCGTCCTGTTGGTCGACGACCATTATGACACTTGCATCGCAATGAAAAGGATGCTGGAGCGCCATGGTTACGAAATTACTGTAGCCCATACCGCGGAACAGGCAGCGGAGAAAGTCCGAACCGAGGAATTCGATCTACTCATCAGCGATATCGGATTGCCGGACCGCAGCGGTTACGACTTGATGCGCGAAGTGCGTCTCAACAACGATCTGCCTGGGATTGCGCTGAGCGGTTTTGGTAGCGAACAAGACGTAAACCAAGCGAGAGAAGCAGGCTTTGCTGAGCATCTCACGAAGCCAGTAAGTTTTGAGCGCTTGGAAAAAACGATCCAGAGCTTGCTCTCTTGAGCTCCTGCAAGTTGCGGCCAAAAAGTGAAGCCGCGCTCTTGCTACTAGCCCTGGACGCTGGCTTCTGTTTTAGTCTCGCGCTCTGCTGCCTCTTTTAGCTGCCGCGAAAGCTTCTCAACACGCTGACGCATGATTTTGCCGGCTTTAAATTTCACTGTTGCACGCGGCGGAATCACAAAACTGCTGCCGGGCTGATTCGGGTTTCGGCCAACGCGAGGCTTTGTCAGACGCGGCTGGAAAACACCGAAATTGCGCAGTTCAACTGGAATGTTATTAGCCAGACTGTCGGTGATCTTGTCCAGAGTGCGCTGGACGACATCAAACACTTGATGTTGCACCATGCCGGTTTGATTGCTGATAGAGACAACGATGTCGCGCTTTGTTAACTTTGACATATGTATCTTAATATCGTTCCAAGTGGCTCTGGCGGTGGCTAATGAAGCATTAAAAAAAGATTTTTAAACTGCCTAATCTGTTCGACCAGAACGGGAAGCTGTGCTCGCTCGAACGACAAAGCTTGAACGTTTTAACGCTTTGATGAATCAGTTTCGGCTTTGCCAACTTTCACGGGGCGGCGGGGCAGGATAATCGTTCGGCGCGATCTCGTGCGCAGTGCGGAAATGCACCTTTGCCACTTCGCGCAATGCGTCCGGCCCGTTCATTTCCACGAGCTTTCTGGCAGTATCCTTTACGCTTGGCGATACTCCGCGCTCTAATCGCATACCGAGCTCTTTGCTTTTGCGTTCGAGCCAATTGATGAATGCCTCTCGCGCCACGATCGATGCTGCTGCTACCGCAATGTCCGATTCCGCCCGTGGGCGTTGTTCGATGGCGATCTTGCGGCCGTGCTTCAGCAAGGACGCGCCAATCACCCGCGCATCCGCAAACTGGTCCGACAACGACCGCGGGCACGCCGGTTTTTTCGCCAGCAAATTCTCAATCACCCGCGCGTGTCCCCAACCAAGCAGTTTGTTCAAATTACCAAATTTCTCGTAGAGCTCGTTGTATTTCGCCGGTCCGACCAAAACTGTTTCCACAAGACCTAACGAACTTTTCCGAATCGTGTCGGCCAGTGCGCGAATCCGGGTGTCAGAGCCGATCCGTTTACTGTCCACTACGCCAGCATCAAGAAGTTTGCGACCGATGCCGCGGTCAACATAAGCACCAGATATTACCAACGGCCCGAAGAAATCGCCCTTCCCGCTCTCATCCACGCCGAAGTGCGGCTCGAACATCTCTGGCGAATGCACCTCCTCATATCCCAGCTTTGCTTCGCCCAGGATTTTTGGTTCCAGCTCGAACTGCACGAACTCCTCCACATCCCGGCCCTGAACCAGCACCTTTGGTCCTTTTTCGTAAACGGCCACGCTCAACTTGTTTTTCTGCGCGAAGAAAAGTGTGTATTGCTTCGGTGAAAAGTCGAACCCGAGCTCTTCAAGCAGCGCACGCAGTTTTGTTGTCTGCTCGTTCGTCAGCGCGTGAGTGTACGAATTCAACGCTCAACGCTCAATGCTCAATGCTCAATGTTCAATCATCTTCTGAACTGAAGGTTGGACGTTGAGCGCTGGACGTTGGACGTTCGCTCCCGAACCGTGACATCGCCACAAAACCTTCGCGCGTTTCGAAGTTACCTTCTCCGCTGGTTTCGCCGCCACGGCCGCGACCTCCCCTGGCGACAAACGCGCGATCCTTACGCCATCCTGGTTTCCGAATTCATGCTCCAGCAGACTCAGGTCGCCGCTGTCATTCCTTATTACCACGAGTGGCTCCGCCGCTTCCCGGATTTTGCCTCGCTGGCTCACGCTTGTGAAAACGACGTGCTCCGCGCGTGGCAAGGACTCGGCTACTACGTTCGCGCGCGAAATCTTCACGCCACCGCAAGCACCGTCGTAGATCGATACCGCGGACGCTTCCCGCGATCAGTTGAGCAAATGCAGGATCTTCCAGGGATCGGGAAATACACCGCGCACGCCGTCGCCAGCTTCGCCTTCGATCAACCAACACCAATCGTTGAAGCAAATACTGCTCGCGTCCTAACGCGGCTATTCGATTTTCGAAAACCCATCGATTCTGGCGCGGCCCGCAAAACGCTCTGGCGATACGCAGCGGTGCTCGTTCCAAAATCCAGCACACGCGTTTATAACTCCGCACTGATCGATCTCGGCGCGCTCGTCTGCGTTGCCCACGAACCCAAATGCGCCATTTGCCCGGTAAAGAAATTCTGCGGCGCGAAAAATCCGCAACTTTTGCCGGTCAGGAAATCTCCTGCGCCCACAAAGCGACTCATCGAAAAGCACGCGTTTGTGTTACGTCGGGGCAAGATTCTGCTCGAACAATCATCCAGTCGCTGGCGCGGCATGTGGATCCTGCCGCCGCTGAAACCTGGCTCCTGTAAGCAATCGAGTTTACAGCATCCGGTTTACACGGCCATCTTCCCATTCACACATCACCGTGTGACACTGCGCGTCTATGGCCTGCGATTGTGCGAAGTCGCGACGAACCGCCAGCGCTGGTTCCCACTTCGCTCGCTTGACTCGATTCCGATTGCTTCACCCCATTGCCGCGCGCTTCGAGCGCTCACAGCAGCCGTTTCAGAACGACAATCGCATCACCCCAGTAGCGCGTAGCTTAGCTTACCTGGCCGGCGCGCACGCGCGGCGTTTCTCCGATCCAAAACAGCGCCGTAACCGCGCTCGCAGCGGCGAGCGCGGCGCCGATCGCCATTACCCACCGAAATCCAGATACAAAAGATTCGTCGATCACGCGACGGATCAATTGTTGTGTGCCGGGGTCTAGGTTTTCCGGAACAGCGATGGCCGCAAGCTTGGTCGATTGAGCTCGCACGGACTGCGCCGCTGGCGCTGGTAGATTGGCTGCGGTGAGTCGCCCATCGAGACCCGTTTTGAACACGTGCAGCATTACGACTCCAAGAACGGCAATCGCCACGAGACTCGCGGTGCGCGCGACGGCGTTGTTCACTCCCGAGGCGATCCCCGCGCGGTGTTGCGGGATCGAACTCATCACGGTCGTGGTGAGCGGCGCCACCGTGATGGCCATGCCTAATCCCAGAACAAGGACCGCCGGAAAAAAGCTGGTCCAGTAACTGCCCCCAATTCCCGACTCGAGAAACAGCAGATAACCCAGAGCTGTCACGACAGGACCAACGACAAGCGTCAACTTCGGACCGTAACGGGTAACGAGTCCGCCGGACCAACGCGAAAGCAAAGACATAATCAGTATGAACGGCAACAGCGCCGCGCCCGCGGCCGTCGGCGAGTACCGCTGAACCTGAATCAAATTTAGCGGCAGGAAAAAAAGTGTTCCGCCGAGCGCAGCATAAAGCAGAAACGTTAAGAGATTGGTTCCGGCAAATGTCCGCGAACGAAACAGTGTCAGTGGCAACATTGGCTGTGAAAGACGCGACTCGAAGAACAGAAACAGCATCAAAACGACAATACCTGCCGTCAACGCCACGGTCACTGAGCGATCGTTAAAACCGGTTTGTGAGGATTCGATCAATCCGTATACGAGCGCACCCAAACCAAACGCTGCCAAAATCGCCCCGAACCAGTCGATGCGAGTGCTTTCTCGGTCGCGCGTTTCCGCGATGTGACGGTTCGAGATCAATATCACAACAAGCGCGAGCGGAAGATTGATGAAAAAAACGGCGCGCCACGAAACGTGCTCGATCAACCAGCCGCCGAGAACTGGCCCAATTGCGGTGGTCATCGCGCTGAAGCCTGACCACACTCCTATTGCGCGTCCCCGTTCCTGCTCAGAGAAAGAATTGCTGATGATAGCGAGGCTGCCCGGGACAAGAAGTGCCGCGCCGAATCCTTGAATCGCGCGGGCTCCGATCAATTGACGAATGTTCCCGGCAAGACCGCACAGGCCTGATGCGACCGCGAAAATTGCAACGCCGAGCAAAAAGATGCGGCGCCGTCCGTAATGATCGCCCAACGAGCCGCCGACGAGCAACAATGCAGAAAGCAGAAGCGCGTAAGACTCGATCACCCATTGCACATCCACGGCAGTGGCGTTGAGATTTGTCTGCAGCGCGGGCAACGCCACGTTCACAACTGTTCCATCGATAAACGCCATGCTCGAAGCGAGAATGGTTGCGGCGAGAATCCAGCGGCCGCGCGCTCTCGAACATGGCGCCGTGTCCGGCCCGGCTCGAATTACGTTCTCGTCACAAGGTTCTTGAAGAACTGCCCACACACTGATGGCTGTATCATAAAAAAGTGTTTGCACATCCGAAATGGCGCTGTTAAATAGTTAACCA
>WNGC01000139.1_pt1 | contig 69001 bp, 56 predicted proteins | sample 5400051 | NCBI WGS metagenome assembly WNGC01 (sample SAMN13153368, study PRJNA577476) | soil metagenome | isolation source: 20 cm soil or saprolite under grassland replicate 2 | place: USA:California | collected 2016-06-15
CTGCTGCTCATCGTCCTTGCCGGTGTTCTCTTCAACATCCACTGGCGTTGGTTGAAACGGCGGGACGCACTGCCTGAAGCGGCGTGAGCGCTACCCAGGTCGCTTCCTCGGAACCAGAGACGCTGAGCGGAAAGTCATTCACTCGTGGGATTTTTTCGGGTGTGGTCCTCGACTCCCTTCTCTTTCCCTACCCCCGCCCGCTCGATGAGCGGAACGCGGACGAAGCGCGCACCGTCCGTCGACTGATCAAAGGCCTCCGCGAGATGGAGGGCACTCTGATCGACTCGGCGAAATTCGACGAAGAAGAGACCATTCCCGAGAACGTCATCCGCGCCATCGCCGACCTCGGGATGCTGGGCTTGACCATTCCGAGGAAGTACGGAGGACTGGAGCTCTCCTCGTCGGCGTACGCCCGGGTGTTCGAGACGCTGTCCGCGATCGATGGGTCACTCGCCGTACTCGTCGGCGTCCACTGCGGTCTCGGCTCCAAGGCAATCGTTCTCCACGGGAGCGATCAACAGAAGGAGCGCTACCTCCCGCCACTCGCGCGCGGAGACTTCCTCGCCGCGTACGCGCTGACCGAGCCCGATGTCGGGTCGGACGCCCAGAACATCAAGACGACCGCGACGTTGAGCAAAGATGGATCGCGTTGGCGACTGAACGGCGAGAAGATCTGGATCGGCAACGGTCATCGCGCCGGCGTCATCGCGACTTTCGCGCAGGCGTTCGTGCAGCGTCGTGGCGAGAGCGTGCAGCGCATGACCGCCTTTCTCATTCGCCCGGACATGCCAGGTTTTCGCGTCGTAGGCACCGTCAAAAAGCTCGGCATTCGCGGCTCGACGCAGGCGGAACTGAGGTATGACGGTCTCGAGGTTCCCGCCGATCACCTGCTCGGCGCCGTCGGCCGTGGATTCGGAGTCGCGGTGCACGTGCTCAACGCCGGGCGTCTGACTCTCGCCGCCGGCTGCACCGGCGGAACGAAGAGGACTCTGAAGCACATGACATCGTACGCCGAGGAGAGGGTGCAGTTCGGACATCCACTGGCGGACTTCGAGATCACGCAGCGCAAGCTCGCGCGCATGGCTAGCGAGATCTACGCGTCGGACTCAATGCTCGGAATTCTGGCGTCGCTCGTGGATCGCGGTGACATCGACTTCTCGCTCGAGGCTGCGTGTGCGAAGGTCTTTGCCAGCGAGATGGTGTGGCGCGCCGCTGATGACATGGTGCAGCTCGCTGGCGGCCGCGGCTACGTCAAGCCGTACCCATACGAGCGGATTCTGCGAGACTCGCGGATCAACCGCATTTTCGAGGGAGCTAACGAAGTGCTGCGGTTGTTCATCGCGCTCAATGGCGTGCAGGCCCCGGCTGAAGCGCTGAAAGAAGTCGGATCGGCGCTGAGGCGTCCACTGCGGAATCTCGGACTGCTCGGCGGTTACGCGACTTCACGCGTGAAACTGAGACTCGGCCAGACCTCGACGCTGGACATCGACATCCACGAGCGACTCGCGAAGCACAAGGATTATTTCGAGAAGCACGTCGCCGAGCTTGGCGCGGGCACTGATCGCGCGATCGTCCGTCACCGCGAGAAAATTGTCGATAGTCAGCTGGTACTCGAGCGCCTGGCGAACATGGCGATCGATCTTTTCGCTACGGCCTCCGTGATCGCGCGGACGCAGAGTCTGATCGACGAGCGCGGCGTCGACGCGTGCGAGCGGGAGATCGATCTGTGCGATCTCTTCTGCGTAGAAGCGGGCCGAAGGTTTCGAGCCAACCGCAACTTGCTCGACGCGCGCGCGGACGAAGTCGACGACCGGCGACGATCAGTTGCGAGCTCGGTACGCGAAGGGAAGGGGTACTTCGTGAGTGACGCTATTCTCGAGGAATAAACTGCAACTGCAACGTAAGACTACCTGCGAGGGGCTGTCGGCCGAGCCGGCTGACAGCTGCGAGCGTACTACGAACGCGTCTCGTGGCCGCCCGAAGCCACAAGCCGGCTCGGCCGAGAGCTCCTAGCGGGTAGTCGTAAGTTGCAGTTTCTTACGTTTCGCCTAGTGTCGGAACAAACCGCGGCGCCCGCCGGTGCCTGGTCGTCTGCTCGTACGCGTAGGCGATCCTGATAAGCGTCGACTCGCTGAAAGCGCGGCCGAAGATCGACATCCCAACCGGTAGCTCGCGTACGTAGCCCACCGGCACGGTCACGTGCGGGTAGCCCGCAACTGCCGACGCGGTGGAGTAGCCGCCGGTGAAATGATCTCCGTTGACCAGATCCGTCAGCCACGCCGGTCCGCCGGTCGGAGCAATCAATGCGTCCAGCTTGTTCTTGTTCATCGTTGCATCGATTCCCTGTTGGCGAGATAGCTTCTGATCTTTTGCCAGCGCGGTAAGGTAGGCTTTCTCCGTCAGTGGTCCCTTTGCCTGTGCCTTGGTCATGATGTCCTGGCCGAAGAAGGGCATCTCCTGATCCTTGTGCGCCTCGTTGTAATCGATGATGTCCTTGAGCGTTCGCATCGGCGCATTCGGACCTAGTCCCGTCAGATAGGAATTGAGATCTGCTTTGAACTCGTACAGCAGCACTTCGAACTCGCTATCGCCGAATTTGTCGGCGGTCGCAATTTCCGCCGGATCGACGATCACTGCGCCTTGCCGCTTCATCACATCGATTGCATTGACCATTAATGCGTCGACGGAGTCGTTGAAGCCGAAATTCTTGCGCACCACGCCGATTCTTGCCCCACGCAGTCCGTTTGCATCGAGATACCGGGTGTAATCGAGCTGGCCACGCGTCCGGTTTACCGACGTCGCTGGGTCACGCAGATCGATTCCCGTGATCGCGTTGAGCAGGATCGCAGCATCTCTCACCGTCCGCGCCATCGGACCGGCGGTGTCCTGGCTGTGCGCAATCGGAATGATTCCCGCCCGACTCACCAGGCCGAGCGTGGGCTTGATGCCAACTATTCCGTTTGCGGACGACGGGCAGACGATCGAGCCATCGGTCTCGGTGCCAATCGCAATCGCCGTTAGATTTGCGGCGACCGCTCCAGCGGATCCGGAGCTGGATCCGCATGCATTGCGATCGAGCACGTACGGATTCTTCGCGAGCCCACCACGTCCGCTCCAGCCACTCGTCGAGTGCGATGACCTGAAGTTCGCCCATTCGCTGAGGTTCGCTTTCCCGAGCAGAATTGCGCCCGCCGATCTGAGCTTCGCGGCGACGAAGCTATCGCGCGGAGCAATGGATCCCGCCAGAGCCAGCGAGCCTGCCGTCGTCGTCATGCGGTCCGCCGTATCGATGTTGTCCTTCACCAGCACCGGAATTCCATGCAAGGGCCCACGTACCCGACCGGCCTTGCGCTCCGCGTCCAGAGAATCCGCGATCGAAAGCGCGTCGGGATTGATTTCGATCAGGTGGCGCAGCGTCGGTCCCTTCCGATCCAGCTCCGCGATGCGGGTGAGATACTCCTGCGTGATGGATCGCGCCGTCATGCGTCCTGCGACCATCGCCGCCTGGAGATCGGACACGGTGGCTTCCTCGAGCGCAAACGGCGGGATCGAGAAATGGTTATTTAGCGATCGGGTCGAGCCCGAGCCAACCTCCGCGAACGGCTCGGCGCCCAACCGGCCTCCGCGAACCGCAATCGCGCCGGCTATCGCGCTCACGCGCACGAAATCTCTACGATCCATGTCGGTCCCCTCGAAAACTGTCGCAGATGGACTCAAAGGCTCCTAGCTAAAAAGCTAAAAAGCTATCCGCTCCCCGCTTCTGTACTCCTGATGCCAGTTACGCGGAAGCCACCCAACATAGCGGCCAGGTCGGAGCAGGTTCTGAGAATCGTCCCACAGTTCTGACAAACCAGTTTGCACTTGATCTCCTTGACGTTGCTCGAGCCGCAAACGTCGCAGATCTCGAGCGCCATCAATCGAAATCCAGCGCGAGATCCAGCGCCGGCGCCGAATGTGTCAACGCGCCGACCGATATCCAGTCGACTCCCGTCTCGGCAACTGAACGCACCGTGTCGATAGTTATTCCTCCCGACGCTTCCGTCACGGCGCGGCCATCTACGAGCTTCACGGCCTCGCGCAGATCCTTGAGTCGCATGTTGTCGAGCATTATCACGTCCGCACCAGCGGCGAGAGCCGCTCGAACCTGGTCGAGCGTGTCGCACTCGACTTCGACCTTGATTCCGGCGGGAGCGACCGCCCGTGCGCGCTCGACGGCGAGGTCGATATCCCCGTCGACGGCGGCCAGGTGGTTGTCCTTTATCAGAACCGCCGCCGAAAGGTCTAGCCGGTGATTGAGCCCACCACCGGCGCGGACGGCGTATTTCTCGAGCTTCCGCCACAGTGGCGTTGTCTTTCGCGTGTCGAGAATGTGCGCGCCCGTGCCTTCGACCGCCTCCACATACCGCGCCGTCAGGGTGGCGATTCCCGACAGTCGCTGCACGAAGTTGAGCGCCACTCTCTCCGCCGACAGCAACCCGCCCGCGTGACCGGACAGAAACATTACTGGCGTCTCCGGACTTATACGCGTCCCATCGGGATGGTCGATTCTTATGGTGACTGCAGGGTCGAGCTGCTCGAATGCTTCGCACGCGAGAGCGAGTCCCGCGATTATGCCCGTCTGTCGGGCGACGAGTCGGCATCGCGCGCGCCGATTGGACACTATCGTCGCCGCGGTAGTGATGTCGTGCTTCGTGTCGTCTTCCTGGAGCGCGGCCGCGACGATGGCGGTTGTCTCTTTGCTCGTCAGCGGGAAGGCAAGCCCCTCTTCCCAGAAAAAGCCGTGAGCGGCGAGCTCACTCTCTCGCCGTACGCTCATTCGCCCGGATCTTCCGATGCTTCGGGTACTGGTGACAGCGGGGTCTGCCCACCGATCGCGACCATCCGCTCGATGGCGAGTCGAGCTCGCGAAGCAATCTCTTCGGGAACTGTTATCCGGTGCTCGAGGCGCTGCAGCGAGCTGAGCACTTTCGGAAGAGTCGTCACTTTCATGAAGGCGCACACGGCGGCCGGATTGGCCGGATGAAATGTCTTGTTCGGATTCTCGCGACGAAGCCGGTGAAGAATGCCAACTTCGGTCGCGACGATGAACTCGTCGTTGCTGGAAATCTTCGGACGCTTGATCATTCCTTCAGTCGAGAGAATCTGCACACCGACCGGATCGATGTCACCAGCGGATACCGCCTCCACCACGCTGGTCGCGCATCCGCATTCGGGGTGAATGAGAAACTCGGCGCCCGGATGCGCGGCGCGCTGGAGCCTTATGTCCTCGGGGTCGATCCCCGCGTGCACGTGACACTCTCCCATCCAGACGTGCATGTTCTTGCGACCGGTGATCCGGCGTACGTGCGCGCCGAGGAACATGTCGGGAAGAAAGAGAATCTCGTTGTCGGCGGGAATGGAGTTGACGATCTCGACCGCGTTTCCTGACGTACAGCAATAGTCGCTCTCGGCCTTTACTTCCGCCGTCGTATTCACGTACGAGACGACAACCGCGCCCGGATGCTCCGCCTTCCAATCGCGGAGTTGGTCGGCATCTACCGTCGCCGCGAGAGAGCATCCCGCGGCCAGATCGGGAAGTAGCACAGTCTTCTGCGGCGATAGCACCGCCGCTGTTTCCGCCATGAAATGCACGCCGCAGAAAACGATGACATCGGCTTTCGTCTTCGCGGCCTCACGACTCAATCCCAGCGAGTCGCCGACGAAATCGGCGACGTCCTGGACCTCTGGTCGCTCATAGTTGTGGGCGATGATCACAGCGTTGCGAGCGCGCGCCAGGTGTTTGATCTCTTCCTGAAGCTCGGCGTACAGTTTGGCGGTCGTATCTACCATTCGATGTGTCTGCCGCTCCACTTTCGTTTCGCGCGCGGAAAGTCGCTTCGATAATGTCCGCCGCGCGACTCCTTCCTCAACAGCGCCGCATCAGCGATTAGAAGAGAAGTCTGTACCATGTTCGCCTCCTCGGTCGCTCCGTCCGGGAGGCGCGACTCGATCTCCTTCAATTTAGCGAGTCCCAGTCTCAGTCCTTTGGCGCTACGATCGATGCCGCAGTAATCCCACATCACCTGCCTGATCGCATCGGCAGCAACCTGCGCCGCACCGCGGTCGCGCAGGACCGGCACGTCCCAGTTTTTCTTGCGCGGCGGCGTCGGAATCTTTTTCGTATCGATCATGTCCCGCGCGACGCGCTCGGCGAAGACCAGTCCCTCGAGCAGCGAGTTCGACGCGAGACGATTGGCGCCGTGGACTCCCGTCCGCGAGACTTCTCCGCAAGCATAAAGTCGATTGAGGCTCCCCCGTCCCCGCAGGTCGGTGACGATCCCTCCCATCATGTAATGCGCGGCCGGCGTCACCGGTATGAGATCTTTTGATGGGTCGACGCCGCGCGCGCGGCAGATGGCGAAAATTCCGGGAAACCGCTCCTCGAACTTCGGGCCGAGCATTCGCGCATCCAGCCACACGTGACGTCCGCCGGCTCTTTCGCGGAAAATCTCGCGCGCCACAACATCGCGCGGCGCCAGCTCCGCGAGGCGGTGCCGCTTGAGCATGAATCGGTCGCCGTCTTCGTTGAGAAGGACCGCGCCCTCACCGCGTACGGCTTCGGAGATCAGCTGCAACGGATTTTCGGGAGTGTCGAGCGCGGTTGGATGGAACTGCACGAACTCCATGTCGGCGAGCTTGGCGCCGCCACGGTGGGCGATCGCGTAGCCATCCCCAGTCGCAACCTGCGGATTCGTCGTATAACGATAGAGCTGTCCGCATCCGCCGGTCGCGAGCACCGTGGCATCGGCAATGATGTCGACGGCTTTTCCGGCAACAGCGGCTTTGACGCCGAAGACAGTTCCGTTTTCGACGATGAGCTCGAGGATGCGCGCTTTTTCCAAAACCTCGATTCGCTCGCTCTCCTTCACTTTCCTGATCAGAGTACGCGCGACCTCGGCGCCGGTTTGATCTCCGTGAGCGTGGACGATCCTGCGGCGCGAGTGGGCAGCCTCACGGCCGAGTCTGAAATTCCCTCCCGGCTCCAGATCGAACTGGGCACCTGCAGTCGCCAACTCGCGAACGCGCGCGGGACCTTCCTCGACGAGGACCTGGACCGCTTCCGCGTCAGCGAGCGCCGCACCTGCCGCCAAGGTGTCCTGTCGATGCAGCTCAGGCGAGTCTCCCGCGCCCAGCGCCGCCGCGATCCCGCCCTGCGCGTACGCCGTCGCGCTGTCGAAGAGCGATCGCTTGGTCAGCACCATCACGTCGCCGTCAGCGGAAGCGCGCCACGCAGTATGAAGACCAGCAACGCCGCTCCCCACCACCAGAAAGCGCGTTCGTATCCGCTCGGTCATGGGCTGAAATCAATCTCTTGCGAGAGCGCTTTGAAAGGCCCGTTTTCGCCTTGCAAGCCGTTGTGTTCTGGGCGATTCTTCTGTTCAGATGCGTAAGCTGATCATCGTCGCCTCCCTCCTGCTCGCCGTTCACATTGCGCTGCTTTTCACCCGCCGGAGCGCCAGGGCCGAGATCGAAGGCACGTCGCCGGTTCACGTCGGGATCGTTCTCGACGTTGGTGGCCGCGGCGACAAGTCATTCAACGATGGCGCGTATGCCGGCGCCGATAGCGCTACGAAAGTCCTCGGCTCGAACATCCGCTTCATCGAGCCCGGCGAGGGCGCTGATCGCGAAGCAGGACTGAGACTGCTCGCCGCCGAAGGGATGAATCTGGTCATCGGCGTCGGTTTCATCTTTACCGACGATCTCGCCAATCTCGCGAAGGAGTATCCACAGACGGCGTTCGCGGGAATCGATTACGCACTGGCGACCGATGCCAGCGGCAACGTAATCCCTCCGCCGCCAAACGTTGCGGCGCTCAAGTTTCGCGAAGAGGAAGGATCGTATCTCGTAGGTGCGCTCGCCGCGCTCGTCGGTCACTCGAAGAAAGTCGGCTTCGTCGGCGGGATGGACATTCCTCTCATCCACAAGTTCGAGGCGGGTTATCGAGCCGGCGTGAAGAAGGTGTGTCCCGATTGTCAGGTGATTGCGCAGTACGCGGGCGTTACACCCGACGCGTTCAAGAATCCGGGGAAGGGCAAGGAGCTGGCGCTCAGTCAGTACAACCAGGGCGTCCACGTGATTTTCCACGCCGCTGGCTCTACAGGTCAGGGCGTATTCGAGGCGGCGCGCGCGACCAACAAGCTCGCGATCGGCGTCGATTCCGACCAGAACGACGAAGCGCCGGGTCACGTTCTGACGTCGATGGTGAAGGGCGTCAATACCGCGACGTTCGACGTGATTCGTAGAGTGCAGAACCACACCTTCAAGGGCGGGATCTATTCCTTTGGCTTGAAGGAGGCCGGCGTCGGTTACATCTACGACAATCGCAACAAAGCGCTCATTCCGGACAGCGCCCGCGCGCGCGTCGAGGAGCTGAAGCAGGAGATCATCGCTGGTCGCATCAAGGTGCCCAGCACTCGATGAATTCGCGGGAAGCGATCCGAATGGCCGAGATCGAGAAGTCATTCGGTCCGATCAGAGCGAATCGGGGCGCGACGCTCGAGGTAATGCCAGGAGAGATCCACGCCCTCGTCGGCGAAAACGGCGCCGGAAAATCGACGTTGATGCGCATCCTCGGCGGATTGATGAAGCCGGATGCTGGACGAGTCGAAGTAAATGGCCGAGACGTCACGGGATGGTCCACCAATGATGCTATCGCCGCGGGAATCGGCATCGTCCACCAGCACTTCATGCTGGTACCGACGCTCACGGTGGCGGAAAATCTCGTGCTCGGATGCGAGCCGAAGACGCGCGGCATCCTTCTCGATTACCACCACGCCGCCGACGACGTGCGGCAGCTCTCGAACGAAACCGGGCTCGTCATCGCGCCTGAAAGGCTCGTCTCCGAATTATCCGTCGGCGAGGCGCAGCGGGTCGAGATCCTCAAGGTACTTTTCCGCGGAGCGAAGATTCTGGTTCTCGACGAGCCGACCGCCGTTCTCTCTCCGCCGGAAGTGCGCGAGCTATGGACGGTTCTTCGCCGCTTGCGCGACAAAGGCGACACGATCGTTCTCATCACGCACCGACTCGACGAGGTCGTGGAGCTGTCCGACACCATTACCGTGATGCGCGGCGGGCAGACTGTCGCGCGCATCAAGACCGCCGAGACCACGCCGACTGACATCGCGCGCCTGATGGTGGGAAGAGAAGTCTCGCTCTCCACCGGAAAACGAGTGCAGCCGACTGCGCCGGCGAATGTTCCCCGACCGGATCAGGGCCTCGAGGTCCGGAACCTCATCGTCATGGGATCGCGCGGCATTCGAGTCGTCGATGGCGTGAGCTTCAGCGTCAAGCCGGGTGAGATACTCGGTATCGCCGGCGTCGAAGGAAACGGACAGACCGAGCTCATCGAAGTCCTCGCTGGTTTGAGACCGGCCTTCGCCGGCGATGTCCTGATCGATGGCACCGACATTACTCGCCGCACCGTCGCTCAGCGTCACGACGCCGGTCTTTCACACATTCCTGAAGACAGACACCGTCGCGGATTGATTCTCGAGTACACGGTCGCCAACAATCTCATCCTCGGCGTTCAGAAGGCATTCTCGCCGAATGGAATCATCGACCGTGACCGTGTAATGGAGAACGCGATGGAGGAAGTCACCTCCTTCGACATCAGACCTCCCAATCCTCTTCTTCCCGCCCGCACGCTTTCCGGCGGTAATCAGCAGAAAGTCGTCGTCGCACGGGAAATGGGGCGGAGGTTTTCAGTTCTGCTCGCCTCACAACCGACGCGTGGAGTCGATGTCGGCGCGATCGAGTTCATTCACCAACAGCTTCTCGATGCGCGCGCCCAGGGCAAGGCGATACTGCTCGTAAGCGCCGAGCTCAACGAGGTGCTCGCGTTGTCCGATCGCATCGCGGTGATGTACCGCGGCAAGTTCGCCGTCGTGATGCCCGCGGCCGAGGCGAATGAAGAGGTCCTTGGCGAGTACATGATCGGCACCAAGAAGGGCAACGCCGCGTGAGCGCAACGGCATCGTCGCCCCGCACGCGCACGATTGCCTCGGCGCCGTGGCGGGAAGCGGCGGAGGAAGCAGTAATTCCGCCGGTGGTCGCGCTGCTCATTGCGCTGATATGCGGTGACCTTCTGATTCTGAGTTACGGACAGTCGCCAGCGGCGGTATATCGCCTGCTGCTCGAAGGCACCTGGGGTAACGCCTATGGATTCGGGCAGGTGCTGTACAAGGCGACGACCCTCGCGTTCACTGGACTCGCCGTTTCGTTCGGCTTGCGGGCGGGACTGTTTAACATCGGCGGCGAGAGTCAGCTCGCGGCCGGAGGATTCGCCGCTGCTCTAGCCGGACTCGCGCTCCCGGTCGGTACGTCGCTCATCGTGGCGCTTCCTCTTTGCATGATCGCCGCTGGACTCGCGGGCGGAGCTGTCGGAGCGGTTCCCGCATATCTCAAGACGAGATTCGGCGCGCACGAAGTCATCGTCACGATCATGCTGAACTTCATCGTGCTTGCTCTGCTCAACTGGTTCATCGCCGGCCATCTCCACGTGCCGGAGACCCTCCACACTCCGGAGATTCATGCGGGCGTTCTGCCGCGGCTGGCGGACATCGATTCCCGATTTCACGGGTCGGCCGCCAATCTCTCGCTCGTCGTCGCTGTCGTGGTGGCGGTCGCAGTCTGGTTCTATCTCTTCCGCGCGCGCGGCGGGTACGAGCTCCGGGCGGTTGGACTCCAGAGCGAAGCGGCCGAGTACGGCGGCATCAGCGTCCGCCGCGTTTGGATGCGAACGCTCACTGTGTCGGGCGTGATCGCGGGGATCGGCGGAATCAATTACGTCCTCGGCTACAAGCATTACTACGAGGACGGGTTCGCCACTGGCGCTGGTTTCCTGGGAATCGCGGTTGCCCTTGTTGGCAGGAACCATCCATTCGGCGTGATAGTCGCCGCGTTTTTCTTCGCGACGCTCTCGCAGGGCGGCTTGGCCATTCACGCCTTCGTGCCAAAGCAGATGATGGACGTGCTCCAGGGAGTTGTGATCCTCGCGGTGGCGATGGCGGTGCCGGAAGTACGCCAGGTCCTGCGCAGCGCGCGCAGGTGGCGGGAAGCGTGAACCCGATCTCGTTTCTCACGCAGATGGTACGGATTGCCGTGCCGTATCTCTTTGCGGCGAGCGGCGGAGTAGTTGCCGAGCGGGCGGGCATCGTCAGCCTCACGCTCGAGGGATTCATGTTGAGCGGCGCATTCGCCGCGGTGGTCGGCACCAGTTACTCGGGCAGCCCCTGGGTCGGCGTACTCTGCGGAATACTCGGCGGATTAGTCTTCTCGCTCATTCACGCCGTGGCAACCATCCGATACCGAGCCGACCAGGTCGTAGTTGGCGTAGCGATCAATCTTCTCGCCATCGGCGTGACGCGATTCTTCCTGAAACTGTTTTTCGCCAGCTCCTCGAATTCCCCCCGCGTCGCCGGCTTGGGCGGCAGTGGCGCGGCGGGCTTCGACAATCCGCTGCTCTGGTTTGGGGTGCTGATCGCGCCGCTTGTCGCGTTCGTGATCTACAAGACGCCCTTAGGCCTGCGCGTACGCGCCGCCGGCGAGCATCCGGACGCCGCCGAGAGCGTTGGGGTCAGCGTGACACGCGTGCGGTACGTGGCGGTGGCGATATCGGGAATTCTCGCCGCGCTCGGCGGAGTTTATCTCGCGCTCGACCAGCACCAGTTCACCGACCAGATGACGGCCGGTCGCGGATTCATCGCGATATCGGCCGTTATCTTCGGACGATGGGATCCAGTTCGGGCCGCGCTCGCGTGCCTGCTGTTTGCTGCCGCCGAGACTCTGCAGATACAGCTGCAGGGTAGTCACGCGATCGCGTCTCAGTTCATCGAGATGATTCCGTACGCGCTGACGATCATCGCGCTTGCCGGCGTGGTTGGAAGAGCCGTTCCTCCCGCTGCTCTCGGTAGGGCGGAGGCCTGATGCCGTCCGCGATGCGGGGTCGTGTCTCGAGGGTGGCGAGCGGCAAGCTGTTCGTGCTGATCGTCACGAACTTCGTGGACATGGTGGGATTGCTGATGATCATCCCGCTGATGCCGTTTTATGCGCGCGAGATGGGAGGTGGCGCGCTCATCGTCGCGATTCTGATGGGCTCGTTCACGGCGGCGCAGCTCCTGAGCGCCCCACTGTGGGGCCGTTTCTCCGACCGATACGGCAGGCGGCCGGCACTACTCGTCGGTTTGACCGCAGCCGGCATCGCATACATCGTGTTCGCGTACGCGACTTCAATCTGGCTGCTGCTTCTCTCGCGCCTGGTGCAAGGCGCGGGAGGTGGGACTGTCGGCGTGATTCAGGCTTACGTCGCGGATTCCGTCGAGCCCGACAATCGCGCCAAGGCGTTGGGCTGGCTCTCCGCCGCAACGAACGTGGGTGTTGCGATCGGACCCGCGCTCGGGTCGGCGGCATTGGGACTCGGATCGAGGGGACCAGGTCTGACTGCTGCATCGCTTTGCGCGATCAACATTTTCTTTGCGTGGAAATTCCTGCGCGAGTCACGTGACATGACCGAGGCCCATGACAGGAAGCCGCGCACGTCACGGACGGTCATAGCGCGGGTCATTACGCACCCGGCGGAAGCCGCGCCTCGGCTGATCTGGATTTACGCGATCGCGATGGGCGCGTTTTCGGGACTGATGGCGATTCTCGCGCTGTTTCTCGCCGACCGATTCGGCGTCGGCAAGGACAAGATATGGATCTTCTACACTTATGTCGGCGCGATCTCGGTGATCACACGCGCCGGAATTCTGGGCCGCATGGTCGATCGCTATGGCGAGGCGTATCTTTCGCGGTTTGGGCTCACACTGCTTGCAACCGGTCTGGCGACGCTTCCGCTTGCGCACGGGTATGTCAGTCTGGCGATCACCGTCGCGCTGATCCCGCTCGGCACGGCGTTCACTTTCCCCTGCGTGACGTCGATGCTCTCGCGGGTGATCTCGAGCCGCGAGCGTGGGCTGTACATGGGAGTGCAGCAGACCTTCGGCGGATTGTCGCGGGTGATCATCCCGTTGTGGGCAGGATTTTCATACGATCATTTTGGTCAGGCGGTGCCGCTGTTCACCTCGGCGGTGCTGGTGCTCGCGACGATCGCGCTGGGGTACGGAATCGATGATGGGCGAAAGACGGAGCTGCGCGTCGCCAGCTAGGGCCTTCCAGTGCCCATCGGTTGATCGGTGGGCACTTCGCCGGTATTCGAGGTTTATATATGGCCGAAAACCAGGTACACGATCAAACCTAGAAGAAACATGACTTTCGTTACGCGACTTACGCGCGACGTCCGATACCCGTCATTTGTAAGCGCATCATAAGCAGTGAGCGCGCCTGCAATGAGCATGACAGCCCCGCCCGCAAGTTTGCCACGACGCTCGCCCTGTTGAAAGGCTTGCCAGAGCACGCCAGAATACAAAAAAACGAAAATTGTTAGTAGGACGCCGTAGAGCCATCCGCGCGGTGGGTGGGCGCGCAAACTCAGCCATTTGTTGCCGGGTTTAGCTCGCCCGTAGCGCTCCGAACACGGCCGGTATGGATCCGGCAACCCACGTGATCACGGCGACGATCGCCGCCTGCTGCTTCGGAATCTTTCCGACAACGTGGATTCCGATCGCCAGCAGAACGGTGATCCAGATCGTGAACAGATCGACTCTGCTGCCGAGCACAATCATTACCGGTGACGCACGATCGGGGTCCATGAACCGCGCGAGATTGAGGCCGACACTGTTGGTCGCGTTCAGCTTCTCCGGACTCATGAAAAGCGCCTGCGCCGCATTCACGAGGATCTGCACCAGACGCGGAACCTCCGCGTACGTCGCCACCATGAGGGCCGCCGCCACCGGCTCCTTCGCGTCGAACAACTTGCTCACCAGCCACAGAACAAGACCCGTTCCAATAACGCTGAGCGTCAGAAAAACGGCGAAGAAGACAGGGCCGAACGTCTCGTAAAAACCGCGTCCCGTTGCGAGCTGCTCGGCGGTCAGGTTCGGATTCTTTTTCATCATTGCCGCGGTCTGGCGCGCGAACTCCGCATCCATGATCGGCTGCATCGCGTTCTTCGTGAGGAAGAACAGAACGGTCCCGACGATCACGAGGAAAAGCAGCGGCTTGCCCCACTGGCCATCGCTTCTCCGCGCGAACACGGAGGATGGAGCGTAGAAGATGTCCACGAAATCTTCCCACAGGCCCGCCTTAGAAGGTGCGGGCTCCACTTCTTTGATCGCGCCGGCGTCACTTCCCATTGAGACCTCGCTTAAGAAGACATGATTATGCCGTAAGTAACTACTCCAACAATTGCGACGAGTAGCGCGATACCAATGATCACTCCCGTCGGATGTCCGAGGTTGATAGTGTAGCCGAACCCCATCATCGTTCTCGGAACGATTATCCGGCTGTCGAGATCACTGTGATAGAAGATCCCGACGAACCAATTATCGGGATTTTCCCATTCGGCGGTGTTTACCGCGTCGGATTCGGTTTGGATCGAGCTTCCTTTGCTCGGTGCGCGGTTCTTTGGATGCCGCAGTGTCGAGATCAGGAAAGAGCTCACAAGACCGAGAATCGCGCAGGTTAAGCCGAGAACCGGTGCGATGCGTCCCCATCCGTAATTCCCCGTCGCGGCGTTGTATCTGTTGCTGGCGAACACCATCGCACCCGCGATTGCGCCGGCGACGGCTCCGGCGACCGCGAACGTCAGCGCCAGCTTCACAGCCGAATGACTGGTGGAAGGCGACTTCGATCTCAACGCTCTGTACCGCGCTCTGCCGCCTGAGAATGCTGCAGCCTGTAGCCGGCGTAGAGAAACACGCCGCCAATAACCAAGAAGAGCAGCACACGCCAGATGGTCTCGACGCTTGCCATATCGACCAGCAGCAAGCGCGCGACGACTATCACCATCGTCGCGCCGCCTAGCTGAAGCAGCAGGCGGTCACCGCCAGTTCTCCTGCTCGAGATCAGTAGCACCGCTCCCAGTAAGGCGTAGGTCGTCGTGACGAGCGGAGCCCAGATCGGCTGCAGGACGCTCAGGATCACCACCAGTGAAGTAAGGTACGTCATCACGATCAGCGCGATGCCCTGAACGCGCTCACCTCGATCGGCCAACAATTTCTGACTGATCAAGCCGCTTGCTCCGATCGTGACGATGTCGGATGCGATCCACCGCCATCGTATCCAGCCGGCACGCACAGATCCAAGCTCATTTCCAATGAGCGCAGCGAGCACGATCACGATCGTCACCTTGGCTATTGCACGCGGTCCGATCAGCGCGTTCCGTACGTAAGCGAGCACGACTGCCGCGTGCACCGCCGCGAGCGCCAATCGCTCGGGATCCGGTGCGATTTTCAGAATGCCGAGCAGCGTCCACAGCGCCGCGGCGGTGAATACCACCTGTCGCAATTCTCTATCAGTAAACCTGCTCATCGCGAAGGAAAGCGCGGCCGAGCCGAGTCCGAACAGAATCAGACCCGACACCTGTGATGGAATGCTCGGCCAGACCCCGGCGAGGAGACCCACCGCCAGGATCGGGCTGAGCAGCGTCATCACCCAAAGCACGAGACTGTCGGCGGCGCTCTTCCCCCCGTCGAGGAGCTTGGAGAACGCATCCATCGCTTCCACGACGCGCTCAGTTACTTCGCTGCTCGGCGCTGCCGTGTACCGGCTCGAGCCCAGCGCCAACAGCTGCCTGCGTAATGACGCGACTCTTGTAAACGCGATGCCGGCCAGAATGAGAAGCACCGACAGAGCAACCGAACCGCGAGCGGACGCAGGAGCGCCGGTTGTCGACAACGTCTCGTTGAGAATCATCCAGAACGCGAGAAACGTCGTCCAGATCGTGGTCTGCCAGCCGCGTACGAGGTAGATGAAAAGGCCGATTGCCGCGACGACCCCGAGATACAGCGAGAATGGCCCGAACGAGGTGACTGGCGCCGGCAATATGAACGGCGTCGCAAAACCCGTCGCGACAGCAATGAAGCCAAATATCTCTCGCCGCTCCTGCAGCGCGATCCAGCTCGACATCAGCGCCAGCACCAGGAACAGCAGCCTCGCCGCAGTTATCGGTATGATGTTGTACCACACCGACGCGGCGTACGCCGTGACGTACCACGTTGCGAGCGCTCCTCCGTAGAAGATCGCTCGCATCCCGAATCCGGATCTGGTCTTGGTGTCGTCCGGCGTTCGCGTTGCCGCCCAGAAGAGCGCTGTTCCGACGATCGCTCCCAGCAGCACGCGGATCAGCGGGGTTACCCAGCCCTGCTCGACACCGTAGCTATACAGAAAAAGAATCGCGATGAGGACGAAGCCGACGCCGAGCCGACTCAACCACCACTCGGGACTGCGCGACGAAAGCCACCTCGCTATAGTCGCGCCGATGTCATCGCTGCTGGTTGCTCGTGGCCGCGGAGCAACCGGAGGCACGGTCTCGTACGCTCTTGAGGTGAAAGTCCGCGGTGGCGCTTCCGGCGCGGCACGAGTTGCGGGCTGAGGGGACGATCTGGCCGCGCCCGAAGCTTCGCTGATTAACTGGTCAACGGACCATTGCACCGCGGCGACCGCATTTTCGATCCGCGAGAGACGAGCAATGATCTCCTCCTCTCTGGATGGGTCGCCGTTACTCCCCATTGACTCAGCCTCGCGAAAGAAGAAGACCCAGCCACAACATTACGCCGGCGGCTTGTACCGTTCAACATCGGTGATGAGCCTCACCCCCGCCTGGGAAGTGAAGTAGGCGTACGCCCACTCGAACAGCACCACGATTCGATTGCGAAACCCGACGAGGTACATGATATGGACGAATAGCCAGAAGACCCACGCGAACCAGCCGGAGAATCTGATCCAGCCGAGGTCGGCGATGGCACGCGATCTTCCAATAGTCGCCAGATCTCCCTTGTTCCGGTAGCGGAAAGGCTTTCGCGCCTCTCGCCGCAGCTCGCGCAGAATATTTCGTGCGGCGAATCTCCCCTCCTGAATTGCCGCCGGGCCAACACCGGGAATCAGTCGCCCATCCTGAACGAGCGCCGCGAGATCACCGACGATGAAAATGTTGGCCTGACCCGGCACCGATAGATCGGAACTCACCTCAATACGGCCCGCTCGATCCAGCGGCACGCCCATGAATTGTCCAAGCGGCGACGCGAGATTACCCGCCGCCCAAAACGCCGTACGAGCCCGAATTTTCTCTTCTCCAATGCTCACCCCGTCCGCGCCTACTCCAGTCACAAAGGACGCGACGCGAACTTCCACTCCCAGCTCATTCAGGTCACGCACAGCGCGAGCAGCGAGATCTTCCGGAAACGTCGGCAGGATGCGAGGACCCGCTTCGACCAGAATCACGCGCGTCTTTCGCGTATCCACCGTTCGGAAATCGGGAGCGAGAGCCTTCCTCGCGATGTAAGGCAGCGCACCCGCCAGCTCGACACCGGTAGGACCTCCACCTACGATCACAAAGGTCAGCAGCTCTTCCCGCTCCTTTTCGTCCTCGGTCTTCTCGGCATTCTCGAACGCGAGAAGGAATCGCCGCCTTATCTCCGACGCGTCCTCGATTGCCTTCAATCCCGGCGCGTACGGCTCCCACTCGTTGTGCCCGAAGTAGGCGTGTCGCGAGCCCGTTGCAACGATCAGATAGTCGTACGGTATTTCCCGCAGCCCGTCGTCGACTCGGACGACTCGCTTTTGCGGATCGACTTCCCGAACCTCCGCCATCAACACTTCGGTGTTTCTCAGATGGCGCAGAATCCAACGGATCGGAGCGGTGATGTCGCTCGGCGCCAGCGCCGCCGTCGCAACCTGGTACAAGAGCGGCTGAAAGATGAAGTGGTTGGTCCTGTCGATGAGCGTGACATCGACGTTGGCGCGCCCGAGCACGCGCGCGGCGGAGATGCCTCCGAATCCGCCGCCGATGATCACGACGCGCGGTCGGAGCGGGCTCTCAGGCAAGTCTCTCCTCGAACGTTCGAGCAGCGAGCGTCATCAGCAGCACCAGCAATATCAGCAGCACGCTGTACGCCGCGGCGGTTCCAAACGCCAGAGCGCGGAGCTGCGCCAGAATCTCCATCGAGATCGGCCGATTCGCATGCGTGTACAACACGACACTCGCTACGAATTCTCCCACTGCCGTTACCGCCGCGAGCAGGCCACCAGCAACGAGTCCCGGCCGAGCCGCCGGCAGAATTACGCGTCTCATCGTCAGCAGCCAGGACGCGCCCAGTCCCCGCGCCGCATCCTCGAGCGAAGCATCCATCTGTCTTAGCGACGATTCGACCGCCGAGGCGACGAGTGGTGTGTCGCGGATGAAGTAGGCGAGCGGAAGTATCCAGAACGTTCCGACCAGCAGCACGCGCGCGGTCAACGGATCGTTCCGATTGAAAGTCGCGGCAAGCCCGAGCGCGATCGCGGTCGCGGGAATCGCCCACGGGAGCGCTACGAGCAGCTCCAGCAGCCTCCTCCCCGCGAATTTGCGGAACACGATCAGGTACGCGGCCAGGAAGCACACGACGAGATTCCCCGCCGTAGCGATGAGCGCCATCGACACGCTGTTGGTGATTGGACGCCACAGCTCGCTCTCAGTGAAGAGCCTTCTGTAGTTCTCCAGTGTGTACTCCGGCGGTAGCACCTGCGTCGTCCAGACGCCGTCGCGCGCGAAGGAGACCAGCATCACCATCAGGTGGGGCAGCACCAGGGCTATCACAATGACCGCCGCCGCAACGCTAGTGAAGATCTGGATTCGCCGCGACCGAATAACCCGGCGGGCACGGCCGCCCTTGCTCGCCAGAGTGTATTTGCGTTTTCGGTCCAGCCAGCGAAATAGCAGGAGGCCCGCGACCGCGCTCAATGCCAGCACTGTCGTCTCGACATACGCGAGTCCCATCGCGCCGTTGGTCTTCGACGCGAGGATCTGAGTCGACAAAACGCGCAGTCCGCCGCCGAATACGTACGGCGCGGAAAACGATCCGAGCGCATTCATGAACACCAGCAGTGCCGATCCCGCGACCGCTGGCATCAGCAGTGGCAGCGTCACCCGGCGTAATCGCTGCGAGGTGCTGGCGCCCAGTCCCGAGGCGGCTTCATCGAGCGTCGCGTCGAAACGCTCGAGGCCAGCGGACACGAACAGGAAAACGTAGACGTACATTGTGTACGCATGGACGAATACGATCGCGCCGACTCCCTTGAGCTGCCACGGAGCAGCCACCATTCCGAACGCGCGCTGAACCAGTCGCGTGACGACACCGCTCTCGCCGTAAAGAAAAAGAAACGCGATCACGCCCACCAGCGGCGGTAGCGCCGCGGGCAAAGTCGCTACGGCTCGCAGCAGTCGGCGCCCCGGGAACTCGAATCTGCCGAGCAGAAACGCGAGCGGTACTCCGATCGCGAGCGACGCAAAAACGGATGCGACCGAGATCACGATGCTCGTGCGCAATGCTTCCCGATCGGCCGGGCTCGCCGCGAACTCACGCCAGTGGCCCAGCCCATTCTCGAAGCTCCCGACAATGACGGCGGCGTTCGGGTAAACCACCGACCAGAGGAGAAGCGCAATCACCGGCAGCGCGATGAGCCAGCTTTGTCGCGCGAGGGAAGCTCTCATCCCGACACCAGCGGAAACGGACCTTTTAAGGGAGAAACGGAAACAGTCTCGTCCTCGTGCGCCTCACCAGTTGTGGATTCTACCTCGATCGTCACGCCATCGGCGAGCTGAACACGATACACCACCAGTCCGCCGGCAAATCGCCGGTTGATCACACGCCCGCGCCACGCGAAAACTCCCGCGCCTCTCGACAGCTCCAATGCATCGGGGCGCAACACGATGTACGCGTTCTCGAACTTCGCAGCCGATCCCGAGGGGCGAGTAACCGCCAACTCGCGAGTGACTCCGCCGATTGTCAGCGCCGCGACATTGCCGCCCTTGTCGGTCACGGGAACGATGCTGCCACGCCCAATGAAGCCCGCCACCTCACGCGAAACCGGAGCATGGTACAGCTCCTCGGGCGTTCCCACCTGAAGCAGTCTCCCGTTCTTCAGAAGCGCGATCCGATCGGCAATCGCGAACGCGTCTTCCTGGTCGTGCGTGACGAACAGCGCGGGTACGCCAACTCTGCGCAGCATCGCGCGCAAATCGTCTCGCATCGCCTGGCGCAAGGTCGGATCGAGATTCGAGAGCGGCTCGTCGAGCAACAGCGCCCGTGGCTCGATTACCAGCGCGCGAGCGAGAGCTACGCGTTGCTGCTCCCCACCCGACAACGATTGGATCGCTCGACTCCCCGCGCCGTCCAGTCCAACGCTCGCCAGCGCCGAGCGTGCCTTTATGAGTCTGTCGACCTTGCTCACGCCGCGCGCTTCGAGTCCGAATGCGACGTTCTCTTCTACCGGCATGTGCGGAAAGAGCGCGTAATGCTGGAACACCATCCCGAACCCGCGGCGCTCGGGTGGGACGCCGGTGATGTCTCGTCCGCCCAGCGCTACGGAGCCGGAGTCGGGATGCTCGTAACCGGCCGCAATTCGCAGCGTCGTCGTCTTGCCCGAGCCGGATGCACCGACGAGTGCGAGCAGCTCACCTGGTTTGACCTCGAACGTGAGGTTGTCTACCGCGGTAAACTCGCCGAAGCGTCGGGTTACTCCATTCAGCGCGAGAGCCCCGATCGGGTCGCCGTCGCCCGCGGTCCGCGCCCTCGGCGCGGCCGTCACTGTCTCTGTCCGCGGTTCCTGATGTTCGCGTCCCAGTACTTCATCCACTCGTCGAGGTGCGCGGCCATCACTGCGCGATCGACCGGCATCGGCTTGATCTGCGCCATCGCTTCGCGGATCCAGGAAGGAAGCTTCGACAGTGGAATGTCCTTGCGGGCCGGGATGCGCAGAAACGAGTCAGCCGCCGCAATCATCGCCTCGGGGGTCGTCACGTACTCGTAGTACTCCTCCGCTTCTTTCGGATGTTTCGTGCCGCGAACGATCGCGATTCCATCTACCAGCAGCGGGGTCCCACTCGTCGGAATGACATACTTTATCGGAATCCGTGTTCTTTGCTCGAGCGTTGCGAAATCGGGCATGTCCCACATGGTGACGACACCTTCCTGGCGCCCGAGCTTTTGGTAGAGGATCGTCGGGTTCAAGGTGTATTCTCGCGTATTCGCGTCGAGCTTGCGCAGCCACTCGTACCCGGCGTCGGGCTTGCCCGTTTGCGCGATCGATCGAACCATGATCGCGCCGAAGATCGCCCGCATCGTGCCGGAAGCGATCGGATCGCGAATGAGAATCTTCCCTTTCCATTTCGGATCGACGAGATCGTCCCAATCCTTCGGGGCGTCTGCATCTTTGACCGCTTCGCGATTGTAGCCGATCACTTCGGGAGTGAGATACGTCCCATACCAGTTGTCGTGCGCCTCGCGACCTTCGGCATCGATCGCCGCGGCCCACGTCGGCTTGTACGGCTGGAGCAATTCTTCACGCGTCGCACGGTCGAACGCCTCCGCCGGTGCTCCGAACCAGACGTCCGCCTGCGGATTGGGCTTCTCCGCTCTCACTCGCTCGAGGACTTCCTGCGAGCCCATGTCGACCCACTGGACGTCAACGCCGGGATGTGTTTTCTCGAATCCCTTCTCGAAATACTCGAGCAGCTCCTTGCCGTGCGGCGAGTAGACGATAAGTACGGTACGGTTGTCCGAGCTGCATGCGGCGAGCAGCGCCAGCGAAACCGCAAATGCACTGAGCGCGCGCCGTCGAAGCGGAAGGAAGCTTATCCCGCGAGTCTGTAATTGCGGGAAAAGCGCAGCCCCCGCGTGAAACATCATCTGATCGTGTTGCCGCCGAGCAGGTTGGCGAAGATGCGCGCTCCGCCCGGAACGCCGGCAGGGAGCTGCCTGAAGAGAGCGAGCGGAACGTAGATGTAGGTCCCGCGGCCGTACGTCGCGGCCAGGATTGCTGCGCGATTGGGTTGCTCGCCCGGATCATTCATCGACAGCGCTGTACGATAGCGTGAATCGAACGTCGACGGCATGTACGTCGATCTCTCCTGCACCCAGCCGGCGAAATCAGCCTGCGTGATCTTGTTCGGCGAGTTGAGAAGAGGTGAGGCGAGATCGGTGAAAGTCACCGGAGCGTTTTCATCCGTCACGCGCTCGGCCGGCTGCTTCAGCGTGATTGGGTACGGCATGATCCCCGGCCGCTGCATCTCGCCCTGCCCATATTGCACCACGAGTCTTCCGCCGTTTCGCACGTACGAGAGCAGATACTCGTTGTTGTCGATCAGCGTCTGACTCGCCTGATATGCGCGCGGCCCGACGACAATCGTCGTAAACCGACTCAGATCCGTTTGCGGAATGTCTTCGGGATCGACGATGGTGAGGGGAACACCGAGCTGTTGAAGTATCGGCGCGACGTTATCACCAACGCCGGGGACATATGCGACGCTGAGGCCGGTCGGCAGCACGACATCCGCCGCCGTGATCGTCAGTGTCGACGGCCGGTAGATGCGTTGCGGATTTATGTGCGGGTACTCGATGGGAGTGTAGCCGCTGTGGAATGAGGTGCCTTTGGCAGTCGCGGTAGCCATGATCTGGTGCGGCCCGCGCACTAGACTGCCGCGAACCCTGAAGGTCAATGTGCGAGTTCCGCCCGGAGACATCATGATCGTTCGAGATGTCGAATCAGCGACCAGACCGTACGGCACCGACAGAGTAACCTTGACCGGTGTGGAATCGAGGTATGCGGAGCGAAGAGTGGTCCTAATGAGCTGATTGAACGGCACGTGTGTCCGCGTCATCTCGACCGCTTGATCGAGGGTGATCGAGATCCCGGGAGCGACGATGAGCGGACGCTGGACGTCGCCGCGCACGCGATCGACGTAGTGATACACGATCGGCGTCGGCATCATGAAACGCCGGCCGTCGATCACTACCCCCACATGCATCCACGCCTTCTTGCTCCGCTCGTCTTCCGACATTCCGTCGAGTCTTGGCGTGAAAAGATCTCCATTACGCGGTTGGACCAGCCACCAGGGCTGCGTGATCTCGATTCCCTTGAATTCTTCCTGCCAGTGAAATGCCGAGTCGGGCAGCACGCGCGTCGCGCCGACGAGATCACCGTAATGCATGTACGAGAAATCAATCGGCGAATGGCCGCGGTTGTACATCGTCATTGCCACTTTGGCCGTCTCGCCAAGCGCCAACGCCTGACGGTCCGCGACAGCCTCGAACTGCACGGGCGGATCCAGAGGCGGAGGGGTGACTCTCCCGTCCCGAACCAACAGCTTCGTTGTGTCGAGCCCCGCGAATATCGACTTCTCCTCCTTCGCCGGCGGCGCGGGAACGCGCGAATCCTCACGCATCAGATAATCCCAGACGACGCCTTTCTGATGGACTGTACCCTGCCCCTGTGACTTGTGCTGTGACCGACTGTCGGCCGCAATCTCCTGGTACGAAACGCCGAGATACGGATTGTATTCCCCGACATTGATGGCGAGCGTCCGGTCCTGCGGTGAGAATCGCGCCAGACGATACAGCTTTAGCGGCGTCCACGGCTTGCCAAATTGCGACACCGGAAAGCGCACAGTGTCGGCGGCCATGTTGTAGGCGTCCCGCGCGACAATCGCCGATATCTGATGGTGGCCGTGACCATCCCGCGGCGTCCCGGAAAAAGTGGTGATGACGATGTGCGGCCGGAACGCACGCATCACTGTCATCACATCGTTCAGCACCGAATCCTGGGGCCAGTGCGTTCTCGTCTCGTCCGCTGTCTTCGAGAAACCGAAATCGTACTCGCGTCCGAAATACTGGTGCGCGCCGTCTATCCTCCGCGCGGCAAGCAGCTCCTCGGTGCGAATCACTCCCAGCGCTTCACCAAGCTCATTACCGATCAGATTCTGGCCGCCATCTCCGCGCGTCAGCGACATGTATGCGATCTCGACGCCACGTCCGCGCGCGAGCCACGCAATTATGTTAGTGTCCTCGTCGTCAGGGTGCGCCGCGATCCAGAGCACCCGCATGCGCTCGACCGAGTCGGCCGTTCGCACTTCGGCAGAAAGCGGCGCTCCACGCCGCGGCCTCCCCGACGACGGTACGACCAGAGTCGCTGCCAGCGCAACGAGAGCTACCGACTTCTGCATTGCCTTTAGGGAGTGGTGCTCAGGTTTTCACCGTCGCGCGCCGCTTCGCCCCAGGCAAGTGCGGCATCGGCGCGCTCACCTCAGCGATGATGCGCTCCTGCTCCTTCTTGTGCGCCTCGGCGTAACCTTCGGCGGGACTCGCGCGATCGGGACGACCGACGTACCGAGTCAACAACGCATTCCCGGTCGACATCCGCAGCCGCGGTGAGGCGTAAGACCATGCGCCCTGATTCTTCGGCTCCTCCTGCGCCCACACCACTTCTTCGATCGCCGGATAAAGATCGACGATCTGAGCGATCTGATTCCCCGGCCATGGGTACAGCTCTTCGACGCGTACCAGCGCGACGTGGGGCGCACGCTGAGGAGCCAGATCGTAGTAGATCTTGCCGGTGCAGAAAACAAGGCGGGTTATCGCTTCACGGTTCTGCCCTGCGATGGGATCGTCGATCACCGGACGGAAGCTTCCGCTGGTCAGATCGGTCAGCTTCGACGCCGCTTCGGGCAGACGCAGCAGACTCTTCGGCTGCATGAGAATTAGCGGACGGCGCTCGTACAGCTGCGCCTGCCGCCGCAGAATGTGGAAGTACTGGGCGGGCGTCGAAGGGTAAGCGACGCGCTGATTCCCCTCGGCGCACAACTGAAGAAACCGCTCCAGACGCGCGCTCGAATGCTCGGGACCTTGTCCCTCGTAGCCGTGCGGGAGCAGGAGCACGATCGACGAATCCTGTCCCCACTTTGCGCGATCCGCCGCGATGAACTGATCGATCATCGGCTGCGCGACGTTCACGAAATCGCCGTACTGCGCTTCCCATAAAACGAGAGTGTCTTCGGCCGCCGTGCTGTAGCCGTACTCGAAGCCAAGCACCGCTGTCTCGGAGAGCGGGCTGTTGTAGATCTCCATTCGGCCCGCCGACGGCTCGCCGTCCGCGACGTGCTGAAGTGGAACGTAGATCTCGCCCGACTCGGAATCGTGTAGTACCGCCTGTCGATGCGAGAAAGTCGCGCGCTCAGCGTCCTGACCGGTGAGACGGATCGATTTCCCCTCTGTCACCAATGACGCCAAGGCGAGAGCTTCGGCGTGTCCCCAGTCTATGCCGCCGGCGTCGCCCATCGCCTCGCCACGCCGTCCGAGCGTTTTCGCCAGTCGTGGACTCACCTTGAGCGACGAAGGCCATTTAAGAAGACGGTCGTTCAGCTCGCGCAGACGGTCCGCCGCCACAGCCGTCTCGCCGCTGCCGGCACCGGATTGGTCAGCCTCGGCTTCCTTTGCCGGATTGTACTCGGGCGGGTGGATTTCGCCCGCCTTCATCGCCGTCTGGATCCGGTCGAAATTTGCCGCTGCATCAGCGTCGATCTGCTTCACGGCTTCGGCGGTGAGAATGCCTTCGGCGACGAGCCGTTCCCCCCACACCTCTCGCGGAGAGGAATGCGCGCGAATCTTCTTGTAGAGTGCCGGCTGCGTGAACGCCGGTTCGTCCGTCTCGTTATGACCATGGCGGCGGTAGCCGACGAGGTCGATCAGGAAGTCTTTGCCGAATTTCGCGCGGTACTCGATCGCGAGTCGCACTACGTGGATGCACGACTCCGCGTCGTCCGCATTGACGTGGACGATCGGAACCTCGAAGCCCTTCGCGAGATCGCTGGCGTAACGCGTCGATCGCGCGTCGATCGGGTCAGTCGTGAAGCCGACCTGGTTGTTGACGATGATGTGAAGCGTTCCGCCGGTCCGGAAACCGTTCAGCCCCGACAGGTTGAACGTCTCGGCCACCACTCCTTCGCCTGGAAACGCGGCATCGCCGTGGACGCAGATCGGTACCACAGCTGCCTCGTTGCGCTCGCCGTTTCCGGCGAGAACCTGGCGTGCCCTCGCTACTCCCTGGAGCACGGGGTTCACGACTTCGAGATGACTCGGATTGGGGATCAGCACGACCTCGACTTCCTTTCCGCTCGCAACCTCCCGCATGCCCGTCGCGCCGAGGTGGTACTTCACGTCGCCGGTCTCGCTGACGGCGTTGGTGGCCGCGTGCTTGCCCTCGAATTCCTCGAAGATCGTCGCGTACGGTTTCCCGAGCGTATGAGCGAGCACGTTGATCCGGCCCCGATGCGCCATCGCGAGATCCACTTCGTGCGCGCCGTGAGCGGCGGCAGATTCGATCGCGACATCCAGCATCGGCACGAGGACGTCACCGCCCTCGATCGAGAACCGCTTGTAGCCCTGGTACGCGCGACCGAGAAACCTCTCCAGCCCGTCGACTTGTGTCAGGCGACGCAGAATTGATTGCTTTTCTTCGGCGCTCAGCGGTGCGCTGAGACGGCCACTCTCGATTTGCTGTCGCAGCCACTCGCGCTCTTCGATTTTGCCGAGGTGCGATATCTCGAATCCGATTCTTGATGAATAGAGCTCACGCAGACGAGCGACGACTTGTGCGGCGTTCCCACCAGAGGCGCCGAGCGCGATGCCGGGTATGCTCTCGAGATGCTCGTCACTGAGGCCGTGGAATTCGAGCGTCAGCTCCGCTGTTCCCTCGGGGGGAGTTCCCAGCGGATCCAGTTGGACCGCCATGTGTCCGTAACTGCGAATCGCGTCTACCAGCTCAGCCGCGGCGGCAACATCGCGAAGAAAGGCGGGATCGATTTGTCCCGCCGAAGGAGCTTCGCCAGCACGAAGTGGCGGTCCTGCGCCACTCAGACTTTCAGCAAATCGGAAAAACTGACGCCACGACTCGTCGACCGACTGGGGATCCTGCCGGTAGGCTTCGTATGCCTCGCTTATGTATCCGTCGTTGAAGACGCCCGTGATCGGGTCGGAGCTCATACTTCTAAATTTAACTGTGCTCCGCGATCCTTGGTGCGCAGGCGCGGGCGCGCAAAGTGTACTTTGGACGCGTCGCGGCAGCTCGCAGAATTTTGAGCGCCGGCTCCCTGTCGAGCGTCGGCAGGTAGAGAAAGCCCGCTATGCCATTCACGTCGAACAGCTGCAGCTCCTCGGCGTGACGCGTGAGGCTGACAGCGATGACCGGAGTATTGGAGAGAAGCACATCGTGCTCCCACATCTCCAGCGGCAGCGTCGCGAGCACGTCGTAGTCGCAGATGACGATGTCGGGCGAAACTTCCCTGGCAAGATTCGCGGCGGCATCCAGCCCGACGGCGTTGCTGGTAGAGACTCCCAGTTCAGCGAAGTATCGCGCGATGTGCTCACTCAAAAAGCAATGACGCGCAACGCAAAGTGCGCGGAGCTGTGAGGCGTCATCCTGCCGAGCTGCCGTCGGTGAATCGAAATTCATGCGCGTTCATCCTAAGGCAGGAGCGACCCGGGGGCAAGCGCGACTACACGAATAACTGACCGCCGATAACTGGACCGCCGAGTGCGTGGTCAGTGAAAAAAAAAGCGCCCCGCACTCATCGAGTGCGGGGCGCCCCAGCCACGAAGCCAGCGTCTAGTACTTCTTGGTCTTGTCGACGTTGTTCCCGATGATGCCGCCGAGAATCGCTCCGGCCGCGCCACCGATGATCGCGCCCTTCACCTTGTTCCTGCTGGTGACCGCGCCAATCACTGCACCAGCGCCAGCGCCAATCGCGGCGTCACGCTTGGTGTGCTTCACAACCGTTGGCTGCGGAGCAGGCGCGCTGTAAACCGGCGCCGAAGAGTAGGTTCCTCCTGAGGAGCGACGAACGGTCGTCGTCCGACGAACCGGCGTACGCACAACCGTGCGTGGCGCTGTCGAGGTGCTTCTCAGCGCTGTTGGCGCTGTGGATGTCGCGAGTCCGGCGCGTTCCGCAGCGGTGATGCTGTCAAGCGGCGTGTACGGCCGCGTCGCGGCTGCGGTCGACAGATCAGAATTGAGCGCACTGTCCGCTGCTGTCATCTTGTTGTCGCCCTTCGAGCAGGCAAACGCCAAAAACGCGGCCGGAAGGATTAGTAACTTTTTGAACATTTAAAGCCTCCAGAATTAACCCGCGCCCTATACGCGTCGGTCCTACCATAGAGGGCAGGCTCTGTGCCAATATCGGCCTGGGGTTATGCCACTGTAGCAGCCGTTAACGCCGCTGTAGAGGTCATGTCGTCCTCTAGAGAGGGCGGGAGAGTGAGACGGAAAGTGCTCCCCTGGCCCGGCGTCGAAAAGACGGTCAGCGAGCCGTCCAACAGCTGGGCTAGACGCCTCGAGATCGGCAGCCCCAGGCCAGTGCCCGGTTGCTTCGATTCCGAGACTTGCACGAACTCCTCGAAAATGCGCGCGATGTCTTCCGCCGCTATTCCCACGCCCTCGTCGATTACCTCTAGTTCTACACCTCTCTCGTCATTCTGTTTGCACGTCACGCGAATCGGCTTGCCCTCACCGAATTTGATCGCGTTCGAGAGAAGGTTGAGCAGGATCTGGCGCACCCGTCGAGGATCGCTCACGATGTTGAATGGCTCCGCGTCCATCTCGAGGGTCAGCGTCGAGCCGTACTCGTCAGCGAGCGGCCGCACAGTGACGAACAGGTCCTCGATCAGCGACGGGAACATCACCGGCTGCAGCGAGAGCTCGATCTTGCCCGCCTCGATCTTCGAGAGGTCGAGCACGTCATTAACGAGCTCGAGCAGATGGCGCGCCGCTTTGAGCGTACGTTGCAGGCCTTCCTTCTGCTTGGTGTTCAGCGGACCGTAAATATTGTCCAGCATCAGCGTGCTGTAACCGATCACCGCGTTGATCGGCGTACGCAGCTCGTGGCTCATCGATGCGTAAAAGCGGTTTCGCGCCCCCATCGCCTGTTCGAGTGCGATCTGACGGCGGTGGAGCTCCTCGTTCATCTGCGACAGCTTCGCCGCCGAGCGAGCTTCTGTCTCCAGCAGCGAAGTGCGATGCTCCAGCTCCAGCTCGCGCTTCTCCGCATCCCGCAGCAGCTCGGCCTGGTGCTGGAGCTCCCGCTGCTTGACGAAGAGGTCGACGAACACTGCAACCTTTGACCTCAACACGTCGGGATTGAACGGCTTGAAGACGTAATCGACCGCGCCCATGGAGTAGCCCTTAAAGACGTACGCGTCCTCCTTGCTGATGGCGCTCAGGAAGATTATCGGGATGGTGCGCGACCTCTCACGCGATTTTATTATCTCGGCCACCTCGAAGCCATTCATGCCAGGCATCTGCACGTCTAGCAGAATCGTCGCAAACTCGGAGACGAGTACCTGCCGAAGGGCCTCAGGCCCGGAGTTGGCGCGCACGAGATTCTGTCCCAGCGGCTCGAGGATCGCGTCGAGCGCGAGAAGGTTTTCCTGCCGGTCGTCGACGAGAAGGATGTTGACGCGATCGTCGCTCATGGCGGTGTTCTCCGGCCGGTGCTCACTCCGGCATCTTCGCGGACGATCTCCATCAGACGCGCACCAATCCTGTCGAGAGGCAACACTTCCGCCGACGGCACCGCTCGGATCGCGGACTTCGGCATAGTTGAAATTTCAGCGGTTTTCGGATCCTGCACGAGGGCAACTCCACCCTGCTTCACGATCTGCGCCAAGCCGCGTGAGCCGTCCTCGTTGGCACCAGTCAACACCACGCCGATCGTCTCGCTTTGGTAAGCGTCCGCCGCCGACGCGAAGGTGACGTCGATAGACGGCCGGCTGAATCTGACGGGCTCCTCGATCGTGAGCGAGAGGTACCCGCGCTCCACCATCGTGTGGTAGTTCGCCGGAGCGAGGTGCACGGTACCCGGCGCGAGCGGATCCTTGTCTTCGATCTCGCACACGGTGAGAGCAGTCGCGTCCTGGAGCAAATGCGAGAGGAGGCGCTCGGAATCTTTTCCGCGATGCTGAACCACGACGATCGGAACTGGAAAATCCGCGGGAAGAGCGCCGAGGAGTTTCGTCAGCGCGCTCAGCCCGCCCCACGAGGTACCGACCGCGACTATCGAGTACGACACGTTACTTCACCTTCCGGAAGATTTTTTCCGGTGGCGCGATCTGCTCGTAGCAGTCCTCATGCGCCATGAAGCGGAGCGACTCCTTGCTTCCGAGGATGAGAACTCCGAACATCGCCAGGCTGTCGTAGAACAGGCCGTGCACTTTCGACTGAAGAGTCTTGTCGAAGTAGATCAGCACGTTACGGCAGAGGATCACGTTGAATTCGCTGAACGAGCGATCGGTCACGAGGTTGTGCTGCGAGAAGACCACGTTCTTCGTAAGCGACTGGTCGAAGAGCGCTCCACCGTACTTCGCCGTGTAGTACTCGGAGAACGACCTCTTGCCGCCGGCGCGGATGTAGTTGTCGGTGTATTCCTGCATCCGCTCGAGAGGAAAGATTCCGGCCTTCGCTCGCTGCAGCACCACTTCGTTGATGTCGGTGGCGTAGATGCGTGATCGATCGTAAAGCCCTTCTTCGCGCAGCAGCATCGCCATCGAGTAGACTTCTTCGCCCGTCGAACACCCGGCGTGCCAGAGGCGAATGAATGGATAGGTGCGGAGCAGCGGTACGACGTGCTCGCGGAACGTCACGTAAAAACCGGGATCGCGAAACATCGCGGTGACGTTGATGGAGAGGTCGAGGAGCAGCTTCTCCATCATCTCGGGCTCGTGGAGCACCCGTTCCTGGAGCGCGCTCACGCTGCTCAGACCTTCCTCTTCGATCCGCTTCCACAAGCGCCGCCTGATCGACGCGTACGCGTACGCCCGGAAGTCGAAGCCGTATTGCCGAAAGATTCCTTCGAGCAGCAGCTCGATCTCGATCCGCTCGAGGTCGGGCTTGAACGCCTGCCGTTCGGGCTCTCCGGTGTTGGCCGGTGACTCCTCTACCTGTACAGCCATACTCGCAGCAGCGACAACAGCTGCTCGGTATCGACGGGCTTGGTGATGTAGTCGGATGCTCCGGCCGCAATGCACTTCTCACGATCGCCCTTCATCGCTTTCGCCGTCAGCGCGATGATCGGCAGTGCCTTGAATTGATCCATCGCGCGGATTGCCTTGGTCGTCTCGTAGCCATCCATCTCCGGCATCATGACATCCATCAGCACGACGTCGACGTTCTGATCCTTCCGAAGCTGCTCGAGCGCCTGTGTTCCATTTTCGGCAAAGCGCACATTCATGCCGTGGTCCTCGAGCATGCTCGTCAGCGAAAAGATGTTCCGGACGTCGTCATCGACAACCAGAACCGTTTTGCCGGCGACCACCGAGTCCGCATCGTGCAAATGCTCCAGCATCTTCCGCTTCTGCTCTGGCAGCTTCGCTTCGATGCGGTGGAGGAAGAGCGCCGTCTCGTCGAGCAGCCGCTCCGGAGATTTCACATCCTTCACGATGATGGTCTCCGCGTACTTCTTGATCTTCGTCTCGTCGTCGCGGGTCAGCTCCTTCCCGGTATAAATGATGATTGGAAGATCGTGGTTGTCCGGGTCCGACTTTACTTTCTCGAGCAAATCGAAGCCGCTCATCGCGCCGCCGCCCGATCGGAGTCCGAGGTCGAGCACCATGCAGTCGAAGTGCTTCTCGTGCAGCTTACTCAGCGCTTCTTCCGCCGACGGCACCGCGGTGATTTCCACGTCGTCATGGCCGATCAGATCGACGATGCTCTGCCGCTGCGTCTCGTTGTCCTCGACAACCAGCAGCCTTTTGGGGACCGTGTCGATGAAAGTTGAAATGCGCGCGAATGCGGTATCGAGAGCCTCCTTGCTGACAGGCTTCTCCAGATAAGCAATCGCACCCGCCTTCAGGCCTTCCCGCTTCTGCTCGACACCGGAGATGATATGCACCGGAACGTGGCGCGTCTCGGGATCGCGCTTGAGACGATCGAGCACTTCAAGGCCATCCATTCCCGGCATGTCGATATCGAGCGTAATCGCGTCAGGACGTACTTCGCGCGCCGCGTTGAGCCCGGCCTCGCCGTCCAGCTCCACGACGCCCTTGTATCCCTTATCGCGCGCCATGTCGAGGAGAACCTTGGCAAAGCTCTGATCGTTCTCGATGACCAGTACCGTCCGGTCGCCCTCTTCGATGTGTTCGCGATCGTCGGCGATTACGCTCTGCGGCACGGCGCGCCGCTCAGGCCTGTATTGCAGTGCATCACCCTCGATGGCCGGCCTGCGCCGCTGGTTACGGCGGGTCGGGCCTCTCACCGGGGAGGGACGGCGCTCTGCGACTGCGCTCGTGGGAGGCGGTGAGGCCTGATCCCGATCGACCGTCGGATCACGGTCCGGACCATCCTGACGCGGGATGTAGCGCGCCGGCAGGAAGAGCGTGAACGTGCTCCCCTGGTTCTCGGTGCTTTCGACGCGAATCTCGCCGCCGAGCAGACGAGCGATCTCGCGACTGATCGAGAGTCCGAGACCAGTACCGCCGTATCTTCGGCTCGTTGTTCCATCCGCCTGCTGGAACGCTTCGAAGATCAGGCGCTGTTTGTCTTTTGGAATTCCGATGCCGGTGTCCGTCACCGCGAACGCGATCACATCTGACGCGGCCTCGAGTGTCGGATTCTGGAATCGACGGCCCTTCTCCGCGCGCCGGATCGTCAGCGTGACGTCGCCGTCCTCCGTGAACTTGAACGCATTCGACAGGAGGTTCTTGAGCACTTGCTGCAGGCGGCCCCCGTCGGTGTAAATCGCCGGCGGCAGGTCCGGGGTCAGCTCGACGTGGAAGTCCAGTCCTTTCTGCTCGGCAATCGCGCCGAAGTTGCGCTCGACGAAGTCCTTCACGTCGGGGAGCCGCACATCCGCCGCGTTGACATCCATTTTTCCGGCTTCGACCTTCGACAAGTCGAGAACGTCGTTGATCAGATTGAGCAAATCGCTTCCCGACGTGAGGATCGTCTGCGCGAACTCCACCTGCTTCGCCGTGAGATTTCCATCCTTGTTCTCGCTGAGGAGCCGGGCAAGGATGAGCAGGCTGTTGAGCGGCGTCCTGAGCTCGTGCGACATGTTCGCCAGGAACTCCGACTTGTACTTCGAGCTCAACGCGAGCTGTTCGGCCTTCTCCTCGAGCGCGAGACGAGCCGCTTCCACTTCTTCGTTCTTCGATTCGACCTTTCGATTCTGCTCGGCCAACAGTGACGCTTTCTCTTCGAGCTCCTCGTTGACCTGCTGCAGCTCCTCTTGCTGGTCCTTGAGTAGCTCCTCCGAGGTACGCAGCGTCGTCGCCTGGGTCTCGAGCTCGGCGTTCGATTTCTTTAGCTCATCCTGTTGCTTGCGCAGCTCTTCGGACTGACTTTGTAATTCCAAGGTCAGGCTCTGTGACTGCTCCAACAGCTCCGCGGTTCTCATGTTGGCGCTGATCATGTTGATCACAACGCCGACTGTCTCCGCCAGCTGATCGAGGAATAGCTGGTGGATCTGGCTGAAGGGAAGGAACGAAGCCAGCTCGATCACCGCCTTTACATCGCCCTCGAACAGTACGGGCAGCACGATGATGTTGCGCGGTGGTGCTTCGCCAAGACCCGAGGTGATGGTGATGTAGTCGTCCGGAACGTTGGTGAGCAGAATCGGCTTCTTCTCCAATGCCGCCTGGCCGACGAGTCCTTCACCGAGGTGGAACTTGTTGCCGATGTGCTTGCGCTCCTTGTAAGCGTAGCTCGCGATCAGCTTCAGAACGGGCGTGTTGCTCTCCTCACTCTCCATGATGTAGAAGGCGCCATGGTGCGCCGAGACGAGGGGCGTCAGCTCCGACATGATCAGCTTCGATACAGCTTCCAGATCCTTCTGGCCCTGCATCATCCGCGAGAACTTGGCGAGGTTCGTCTTCAGCCAATCCTGCTCGCTGTTCTTTTCCGTGGTCGTCTTCAGGTTCGCGATCATCTGGTTCAGGTTGTTCTTCAGCTCGTCGAGCTCGCCTTGAGCCTCGACGGCGATCTGCCTGCTCAGATCTCCGCGCGTTACCGCGGTCGCGACGTCGGCGATCGCGCGCACTTGCAACGTAAGGCTATTGGCCATTGCGTTCACGTTGTCGGTCAGCGCTCGCCACGTTCCAGCAGCGCCCGGTACTTCGGCCTGACCACCGAGCTTGCCTTCGGTACCTACTTCCTTCGCGACGCGCGTCACTTCATCGGCGAAAACGCGCAGCGAGTCCACCATGGCATTGACGGTGTTTTTCAGCTCGAGGATCTCACCGCGGACTTCGACGGTGATCTTCTGCGACAGGTCTCCCTTGGCGACCGCCGTAGTGACGAGCGCAATATTCCTGATCTGACTCGTCAGATTGCCGGCGAGAGTATTGACGTTGTCGGTGAGGTCCTTCCAGGTACCCGCGACACCGGGGACATGCGCCTGTCCGCCTAGTTTTCCTTCCGTTCCCACGTCACGGGCCACCCGGGTGACTTCCGAAGAAAATGCGCTGAGCTGGTCGACCATCGTATTGATCGTGTTCTTCAGCTCGAGGATCTCGCCTTTCACGTCGACCGTCATCTTGCGCGAGAGGTCGCCCTTTGCAACCGCTGTCGTCACGTCGGCGATGTTTCTCACCTGGCCGGTGAGGTTCGACGCCATGAAATTCACGTTGTCGGTGAGATCCTTCCACGTCCCTGCTACGCCCGGCACGTTGGCCTGACCGCCCAGTCGTCCCTCGGTTCCCACTTCGCGCGCGACACGCGTCACTTCGCCCGCGAACACGCTCAGGCTGTCGACCATCGTATTGATGGTTTGCTTGAGCTCGAGAATCTCTCCCTTCACGTCGACGGTGATCTTGCGCGACAGATCTCCCTTCGCGACGGCAGTCGTCACGTTGGCAATGTTACGGATCTGCGCCGTGAGGTTGGAAGCCATGGCGTTCACGTTGTCGGTGAGATCCTTCCAGGTTCCACCGACTCCGGGAACTTCTGCCTGGCCGCCAAGCTTTCCTTCGGTCCCCACTTCCTTCGCGACGCGCGTCACTTCTGAAGCGAATGCGCTAAGCTGGTCGACCATCGTGTTGATGGTGTCCTTGAGCTCCGCAGTCTCGCCCTTGGCTTCGACCGTGATTTTCTGCGATAGGTCTCCACGTGCGACGGCTGTCGTCACCGCGGCGATGTTTCTCACCTGGCCGGTGAGGTTTCCTGCGAGTGTGTTCACGTTATCGGTCAGGTCCTTCCAGGTTCCCGCAACACCAGGAACGTTCGCCTGGCCGCCGAGTTTTCCTTCGGTTCCTACTTCACGAGCAACACGCGTGACTTCGGCGGCGAATGCGCTGAGCTGATCGACCATGATGTTGATGGTGTTCTTCAGCTCGAGGATCTCGCCCTTCGCTTCGGCGGTGATCTTTCTGTTCAGATCTCCCTTGGCGACCGCTGTGGTAACGTCCGCGATATTTCTCACCTGACCGGTGAGATTCGACGCCATGAAGTTCACGTTGTCCGTCAGGTCCTTCCACGTGCCGGCGACTCCCGGCACCTCGGCCTGACCACCGAGTCGGCCTTCGGTGCCGACTTCTTTCGCGACGCGAGTAACCTCGGATGCGAAGGAGCTCAATTGATCGACCATCGTGTTGATGGTCTGTTTGAGCTCGAGGATTTCCCCTTTCACGTCGACGGTGATCTTTCTGGACAGATCTCCCTTTGCCACCGCCGTCGTTACGTCCGCGATGTTGCGGATCTGGCCCGTGAGGCTGGACGCCATCGCGTTCACGTTGTCGGTGAGATCCTTCCACGTTCCACCAACTCCGGGAACCTCGGCCTGTCCACCGAGTCGTCCCTCGGTGCCGACTTCCCGCGCGACACGCGTGACTTCGGACGCGAAGGTGCTCAATTGGTCGACCATCGTGTTGACTGTGTTCTTCAGCTCGAGAATCTCGCCGCGCGCGTCGGCCGTGATCTTCTGGGACAGGTCCCCCTTCGCCACCGCCGTCGTCACCGCGGCAATGTTTCTCACCTGACTGGTGAGATTTCCGGCGAGGGTGTTCACGTTGTCGGTCAGGTCCTTCCAGGTTCCCGCCACTCCCGGAACTTCGGCCTGTCCGCCGAGCCGCCCTTCCGTTCCGACTTCGCGCGCGACACGCGTCACTTCCGAGGCAAACGAACTGAGCTGGTCCACCATGATGTTGATGGTGTTTTTCAGCTCGAGAATTTCTCCGCGCGCATCGGCGGTGATCTTGCGACCGAGATCGCCACGCGCGACCGCAGTAGTGACATCGGCGATGTTTCTCACCTGACCGGTGAGATTGCTCGCCATGAAATTCACGTTGTCGGTGAGATCTTTCCACGTACCGGCGACTTGCGGCACCTGAGCTTGTCCGCCAAGGCGTCCCTCCGTTCCCACCTCACGCGCAACACGTGTGACTTCTTCCGCGAACGTGCTCAGCTGATCTACCATGGTGTTGACGGTGTTTTTCAGCTCGAGAATCTCGCCCTTCACATCGACGGTGATCTTTTTCGACAAATCGCCCTTGGCGACCGCGGTGGTGACGTCGGCGATGTTTCGAATCTGACCCGTGAGGTTTGACGCCATCGCGTTGACGTTGTCCGTGAGGTCCTTCCACGTCCCAGCGATGCCGGCCACCTGCGCCTGGCCACCCAGCTTACCCTCGGTGCCGACTTCTCTCGCGACGCGTGTGACTTCGGAGGCGAACGCGCTCAGTTGATCGACCATCGTGTTGATCGTGTTCTTGAGCGCGAGCGTCTCACCGCGCGCTTCGACAGTGATCTTCTGTGAGAGATCCCCTTTGGCGACCGCTGTAGTCACCGCCGCGATATTTCTGACCTGGCTGGTAAGATTTCCCGCCAGCGTGTTCACATTGTCGGTGAGGTCCTTCCAGGTGCCGGCGACCCCGGGAACTTCGGCTTGCCCGCCGAGCTTGCCCTCAGTTCCGACCTCACGCGCGACGCGTGTGACTTCGTTAGCGAAGGAGCCGAGCTGGTCGACCATCGTGTTGACGGTGGTTCCGATGCGGAGGAATTCGCCCTGTACCGGCTTCCCGTCGATCTCCAACACCATCTTCTGACCGAGATCTCCCTCGGCCACAGCGCTCAGCACGCGAGCCACTTCGGTCGTGGGCGAAGCGAGATCGGTGATGAGCGTATTGACCGATTCAACGGTCGAGCGCCAGCCACTGGCCACCGGACCGATCGAAGCACGGTCGTTCATCTGACCCTGACGCCCGATGGTGGTGCTTACGCGGAGCATCTCGTCGCACAATCGCTCGTTGAGCTTCGCAACCCCGTTGAACGCGTCGGCGATCTCTGCAAGGAGCGGATCGTCCGAGGTTGGAAGCCGAACCTCGAAGTCGCCATCCCTGAGGTCGCGCATCGCGGTCAAAAGGCGCCGCAGGTCAATGGTTCTGATCTTCCCATCCGGGGCGAGCACCTGGACTTCCTGCTCTGCGCCGTTTCGGGCTTTGCCACCGTTTCGGGAATTTTTTCGCCGGGTTTCAGTGGCTTTGGAAGGTCGCGGGTGGCTTTCGTCTCGCCCGGTGTCTTCCATTTCGATTGTGTCGCCGATTTCCACGACCTTACTCCTTTTTTCCGGCGCGGCGCGCACTCTCCGGAGGCGCTCGGGGCGGTCGCTATTCGGGCGCGGGGCTCACTTCGACGCTGTTACCGAGGCGGACGTTGCCCTCGGAAAGGACCCGCGCATATACACGACTCCATCCGGGGTGAATCTTCTGCGCGATCCGCACGAATCTTCCGTCGATGAAGGACGCCTTGATCGTTTTGCACGGGTTGGTGAACGACGTGACCTCGAGCAGTACCTCGTCGCCGAGTTGGAGGCGCGAACCGGGGCCGACGAGATCCCAGTTTATTCCTTCGAGAGTCACGTTTTCGCCAGCGGTTCCGACATCGATCGGATGGCCCTCCTGCTGCAGGCCCCGAATCTTTTCCAGCGAATAGAGACAAACGGCGCGTTCGGGCCCGCCATGCCCTTCTTTGTCGGTTTGGGCGTCCCCTACGAGCCCTAATCGACGCACTTCAGCGCCAGCAACGCGCCCTTTTGGCACGCCGCCATTAGAGATGTTGACCGACACAACTATCCCGATTCGACTATTATCTAATCCGCTCATCGTTTTTGTGCACCTTCGCTTTCTCGGTCACGAGAAAACTAACCGGAATCCCGCCATTGCTGGTCTCGAATCTCGAGCGGAGCTGCATCCCCACCTGGCCCGCTAACGTCGGGTCAGCGGAAAGGATGCCCAATCTCCAATCCTTCCTAAATCTACCAACCGATCCCAGTCGGGCGTAAAGATTCCGCAGCTCCCTGGCGTCGCCCACCCGCACGCCGTATGGCGGATTGGTGAGAATCCAGCCGGAACCATCGGCAAGATCTTCGAGCTCGGCGATCGACTCTGACAGCGACTGAACCGAAAACTCGATGTCCTGCGCGACGCCGGCGCGCTCGGCATTTCGCTTGGCGGCCTGGATCGCGCCGGCATCCCGATCGGCGCCACGGATTCTCGAAAGCTGCATCGGGCCGGCGTTGTTTACCGCGTCGCGCGCGACCTCCAGAGTTTGGTCCCAGAGCTGCGAATCGAAGGAAGGCCAATTCATGAACTGAAACCTCCGCGTCAGACCGGGCGCAATACCGCGCGCCATGAGGGCGGCTTCGATCGGGATCGTGCCCGACCCGCACATTGGATCGAGGACCGACTCACCCCTCTTCCACCCGCTCGCCAAAAGCATTGCTGCTGCCAGCGTTTCGCGAAGCGGCGCCTTCCCGATCTCCTGCCTGTATCCACGTCGATGCAGCAGTTGGCCGGAGCTGTCGGCGCTGATCTCACACACGTCGTGCACGATTCGCACTATGAAAAGCTGGGTGTCTTCGGTGGATTCTGCGTTCCTTGTTGCATCGGAATTTCGGCCAGCGTTTCCGGAAATTCGCTCTTCGTCTTTCCCCTCTCCTTCTTCCTCTGCCGCGTTTTCTGTTCGCAGATCGATTTTGCCCGCCACCCTCGTCGCGATCGCCGCCATCACGCGCTCGGCTACGGCATCCGAGTGATAGAGTTTGGACTTCCGGCACGTGACGCGTATAGACACTGACCCACTGGCGGGAAGGAAGTCCGCCCAGCGCAGTTTTTTCGAGCGTCTTTCCAGCTCGTAGAACGTGCTCGCGTGGAATCGCGCGAGTCTCACGATTGCACGGCTGGCAGTGCGGAGCCAGAGATTCGCGCGATAGATTCCCGCGAGATCACCGCGGAAGGTGACGCCTCCGATTTCCTGGCGCCCTTTTATGCCGAGGGTCTTGAGCTCGCCGGCGGCGATCGACTCCAGGCCCGGCGCTGTGGCAGCAAAAATCTCGAGATCGGGCATCGGCCGCTCAGGTTACTCTGCGGCTCCGCGACTCGTAAGTGGCGGAATGCTTTGTGCCTGTATCAGGCAGAGTGTCAAAACTCATAACAAGGGAGTCGGCCCGCCAGCTACTCCGCGATCGCTTTGGGCATCAGGATTTTCGTCCTGGCCAATGGCAGCCTCTCGACGCTGTTCTCTCCGGAAGGGATGCTCTGGTCGTAATGCCGACGGGCAGCGGCAAGTCACTCATCTACCAGCTGCCCGGACTCCTCCTTCCCGGCCTAACCGTCGTCGTCAGTCCTCTTATTGCGCTGATGAAGGACCAGCACGACAAACTTTCCGCGCAGGGCGTGAGCTCGGTAGCGATGCATTCGCATCTCTCGACATCAGAAACCCGCGAGGCCCATCGTCAGATCGCCGAAGGTGAGGGCGAAATCCTGTACCTAACACCCGAGCGGTTTAAAGACCGGGGTTTCTTCGAGCATCTCCTGTCGCGACCGATCAGTCTCTTTGTCGTCGACGAAGCGCATTGCGTCAGCCAGTGGGGGCACGATTTCCGACCCGACTATTTGTCGCTCGGTGGAATCTCCAAGCGGCTGGGGCGGCCGCCCATACTCGCGTTAACCGCAACGGCGACTGCCCACGTTCAGGCCGACATCATTCGACAGCTCGGCATGACTGATCCCCACATAACGATTACCGGATTTGCTCGCCCCAATCTACGGTTCGACGTAATCCGCACCGTCAACGACCAGATCAAGGATACGATTCTTCGACAGGCACTTCGCGAATTCGTTGGATCGGGGGTCATCTACGTTGCTACGGTGAAGGAGGCCGAGCGGCTGCACGAGATGCTGGCGGAGGAATTCAGCGTTGGCCTGTACCACGGCAAGCGACCCGCGGCGGATCGGAAGGATGTTCAGGACCGGTTCATGGCGGGGCAGCTCAAGGCAATCATCGCCACCAACGCTTTCGGGCTCGGCATCGACAAGCAGGATCTCCGCTGGGTGATGCACTATCACTTTCCGGGATCGATCGAAGCGTACTATCAGGAAGCGGGCAGAGCAGGGAGGGATGGCGAGCCGGCGGTGTGCCGGGTGCTTTACCGGGTCGAGGACAAGCGGATCCAGTCGTACTTTCTGGGCGGAAAATATCCGGAGGTGCAGGAGGCAGCGCAGGTGGCGCTGGCGCTGGAAAAGTATCCGCTCAAGACGCCGGTGCTGCTCGACGACATCGTCGAGATTACCGGGATCCCCTCCCGCAAGGCGAAGATCGTTTTCGCGCTGCTCAAGCGACACGGTCTCGTTCGCGAGCATCGCGGCGGCAAGTGGGAGCGACTCGGCGACAACCTTTGCGCGGTCGACCTGAGCGCGGATCTGCAGGATTACGAGGAACGGCGCGCCATGGATCAGGAGAAGCTTCGCACAATGATCCAGTTCTGTCAGACGACGCAGTGCCGTACCCGCTACATCCTCGAGCATTTCGGGGAGGAGGTCGATGCGGAGTGGAGGTGCCGTAACTGCGACGCGTGCGATGCGATCGAGGACGTGCTTCTCGCCAAGCAGGCGTAAGTGATTTAATCCACTGCGCCCGGACTTCCTAAGCGGCGATGATGGTACAAGCAGCTGCTTATGCCATCACGCCAGTCAGTTGCAGTTGCGGTCGGTTCCTCGTCTTAAGTCCATGAAAAACAGCCTGGCGATCAGGATCCTGCGGGGCTCGCTGTTCCTGGTCCTCGCCCTCATCGCCTCTTACGTCCCCCGGCTACTGGGCCTGCCCGAGACTACCCAGAAACAAGCAAACATAGCGACCACCCTCGCGCTGTTCATGCAGGGCGTGATCTGGACCAACATCATCATCAATTATTACGAGCAGCGCTACGTCCTGGTCCATGCCGCTGACGGTGGAAGCATCACCACGTTCAAGGCGCTCGGCGCCGTTGCGCGGCTCACGATCTGGGTCGTTCTTGGTATCGTTGCGCTGTCAGTGCACCAGGTCAAAGTCGGAGCGCTGCTCACCGGACTTGGCATCGGTGGTCTCGCCGTGGCGCTCGCCGTTCAGAACATTCTTGGCGATCTGTTCGCGGCGATCGCAATCGTCGTCGACAAGCCCTTCGTGGTCGGCGACTCGATCTCCGTGGAGAACTATCGCGGGAAAGTAGAGAACATCGGCCTCAAGACGACCCGCGTGCGCAGCGAAACGGGCGAGCAGATCATCTTCGCCAACGGCGAGCTGCTCAAGAGCAAGATCAGGAATTATTCGCGGTAGAACGCGGCACGGATTGGATTGCGCGTAGCTGGCCACAGCAGCACATACGCGGGGATGCGGCACAGTCACTGTGTTGCGCCTAGCTCGCCACAGGAGTACAAAAGCGGGGAGCCGATAGCTGCTTAGCTTCTCAGCCGGGAGCTACTTCGGAAGGCCGCCGGGTGCATCTTGAGCGATTCCGACTTCGTTGTTCTCCCTCTTCCTGTTTCTCTTCGGCGCACGGATTGAGAAGAGCAGCAGCGAAGTGATGAAAAGCTCCGAGCTAAATAGCTAAAAAGCCAAGAGCTCCCCGCTTTTGTACTCCTGTGGCCAGCTAGCGACGCGATGCGGAGGCAGAGGCTGTGAGCAGCTTGCGATCTTGCCTTGAATGCCCGCTTCCCGCTCAGACCAACCTCGCCTCGAGCTGAATATCGACGTTCCCTTTCAGCGCTTTCGAGACCGGGCATCCCTCCTTCGTCTCCTGCGCGATCTGATCGAATTTCATTTTGTCGATCTTGGGCACAGTCGCCTGCACGTTGAGCTTCATCGTGGTGATTCCGAATCCACCCGGAACGGCCTGAATCGTACACGAGGCGCTCGTTTCCACTTTGGTAGGCGGTGTTCCGTTTTTCTCCAGTCCCCCGCTCAGCGCCATGCTGAAGCACGCCGCTTCCGCGGCGGCGAGCAGCTCCTCGGGATTGGATCCCGCGCCGCTCTCGAAGCGCGAGCTGAAATTGAACTGCCCTCCGATCGCGCCACTTTCGCCTTTGAAGCTTCCCTTACCGTTCTTGAGTCCGCCTTCCCACGTCGCTGTCGCTTTTCTGGTTGGCATTCCGTTCTCCCTTGTGTTGCTGATGATCAGGCTCGCGAAAGTTAATTAGATTCTCACCCATGGAGAGCGCTGCCACCGCGTCGGGTATTCCGCCGTCGATCGATCGGGTACTGAGACTGTTCCGCTCGATGGGACGCGAGGAGAAGATGCAGGCGCTGGTGCAGTACTCGAAGAAACTCGAGCCGCTTCCGGAGCGCTTCAAGGATCTCGACCGCGGAGCGTTCAACGTGCCGGAGTGTCAGACCCGCGTCGACATCATTCCGGAGCTACGCGATGGGAAGATATACTTCTACGCGGATCTCAACCTCCGCGAATCGCCGACGATCGCCGCGGTTCTGGCGATCATATTCGGCGCGGTGAACGGCCAGCCGCCGTCGACGACGCTCGGAATTCCGTCGGATTTCGTCAGCATCCTCATGGAAAGCATTGGACTCGCGGCACGCGAGCCGGGCCTCAACGCGATGATCACGCGTCTCAAGCGCTACGCGCGCGAGGCGGAGAAGCAGACCGTCAATGGCTGATAAGATCCAGACGTACGCAAGTCATCGGCGCTTCGTCCCGGAATTTCATTTCTTCGTGGTGCCGGTGCTTTTCATCCACATTATCGTCAGGGCTGTTCAGTTCGCCCGAAACCCGCAGCCGATTACGGCGTGGTTCGTCATCGTTGCGATCGCTCTGCTGGTGGGTATCTACTCGGCACGGCCGATGGCGTTGCGCGCTCAGGACCGTGTCATTCGTTTCGAGGAGCGTGTCCGCCTCGCGCGCCTGTTGCCGAGTGATCTGCGCGGACGAGTGGACGAATTGAGCACGGGTCAGTTGATTGCGCTGCGTTTCGCTCCGGACGACGAAGTCCCGGAGCTGACCAGCCGCGCGCTCGACGGCGACCTCAAGCGACCGGGTGACATCAAGCGCGCGATCAGGAACTGGCGCGCCGATCATCTTCGTGTGTGACCGCGATCAACCGTTGCGCGCTAAGGTACGAGATGCTCCTCGAGCTCACGTCGAAGGAGCATCATCGTTGGCACGACTGGTTCATGGAGCATCAGAAAGCGTGGGACGTGCCGTTCGCCACTGGTCGTATGGCAACGATCGGTAGGCTGGTGCTGCACATCTTTGGCGTGGAGCTGCGCTACGCGCAGCGACTACTCGATCAGGATGTGACTGCCTGGGAAGACTTCCAACAGGCGTCGATCGAAGAAGTTTTTGCGCTCGGCGACCATGCGCGCAGCCAGTTCGTGCATTTTCTGACGACCGCGCCCGAGAAGGAGCTGGATCACGTCCTGACTTTCCAGACTCTCACCGCCGGAACGTTGACGGCCAGCAAGTACAAGATCGCGTCGAACGTTTTCCTCCACGACATCCGTCACTGGGGTCAGATCGCGACGGTGCTGCGGCAGAACGGTTTCACGGATCAATGGCCGCACGACATGCTGCTTAGCGACATCAAGATGTAGCGCGGCACGGGTGCGCGTCCCGGGAACGAGCAGCTGTAAATGAAGACTACCTGCCAGGGGCTGTGAGCGGGCCGGCTGGTGGCTACGGGCCAAACTAAATGTCACCTTGCAGAGGCTTGCAGTCTTTGCGTTTTCTCGAATGACCCGGCGCGCGGCGAAGAAGGCCACGAACGCAATATCGCGCCTGGTCGCGAGGCGCCGTCCAACTCCGTATCCGGAACTCAACTCGGTACTAAAAGAGCTGGTCGGAAGCGTTCAAGTCGCGTTGGGCGAAGTGTTCGTCGGTGCCTACCTGCAGGGCTCATTCGCAGTCGGCGATTTTGATCGTTACAGTGACGTCGACTTCGTCATCGTCGTGGCAGAAGACCTGACCGACGCTCAAGCCCGCGCGCTGCAAGAGATTCACGGGCGGATTTTCAGACTGCCTTCCGAATGGGCGCAACACCTGGAGGGATCCTATTTCCCAGCGGCGATCCTGCGGGGTCATGACGAGGTCGCCAAGCCACTATGGTATCTGGACCACGGAAGGCAATCCCTCGTGCGATCTAATCACTGCAATACGCTCGTCGTTCGGTCGGTCGTCCGGGAGAACGGCGTTACGCTCGCCGGGCCGAGTCCAGTAACGCTGGTTCAGTCGGTGCCTGTCGATGCGTTGCGTCAGGAAATCCGCGCGACGATCCGCGACTGGGGCAAGCAGATTCTCGAAAATCCAGAGCCGTACAGAAATCGATTCTACCAGGGCTACATCGTCTTGAGCTACTGCCGAATGTTGCACGACCTCGTCACAGGGTGTCCGGGCTCGAAGCGGGCGGGAGCCGCGTGGGCAAAGACAACGCTCGATCCAGGCTGGTCGGCGCTCATTGACCGAGCCTGGGATTGCCGTCCGAATCCAGCACTCGCAGTACGTGAGCCCGCAGACCCCAGCGACTTCGAGAGCACGTTGCGGTTTGTAAAGCACGTGATTGGAGAGAGCGCGCGGTACGCTGGCACGTGAGAGTCCCGGATTCCACGGGGAAAGTGACGACGATGACCGGCTGCACCTAGATCAACAGCAGACAAGCGCGGTCGCGGGCGATCGATCGCCCGCGACCGCGCGTCATTACTGTCAGCGGTTATTCTGGTCGAGCTGCCCGCGAATCTCGCCACCAGGGAAATCTCCCGGACCGGTGTTGGTCGGAGCAACCCCGTCATTCGTGTGCACGTTGACGTACGTGAGACCCGCCCGAATCGCATCGAGCAGCGGCATGTTCTCGCCGATCACGCTCGCGGGACAGATCAATCCCGCTGGCGAGAACGTGCCGGAAGCAAGCACGCCGTCGTGCGGTCCAGACCCGTTCGGCGCCGGTGCGCCCGATGGTCCGATGACAGGATAGAGCCACATCCGGATGGGCCCGTTCTGTCCCGGCCGGCCGCAGTGAATGTGCGACATGATCACGTTATCGATGTTCGACGCGATGAGTCGGAAATCGACCGTTGTTCCGTCAGCACTGATCCGAAAGATGGCCTGCCCCTGACCCTTTGAATCAGCCGGGGTCGCGGTGCTGGGAGGAACGGGAGTGAAAACTTCCTCGGCACCGATCATGTGCGTCCCGAGGTTGAACGCGCTGTTTCCTCCGCCTCCGACTGCGAACAGCGGCACACGCACTTCGAAGCCAGTCGGCGTGGGCTTGTCCGGCGCGCAACCGACGAGAAGCACCATGATGGCGCCGAACCCTATTTGTCTCCTCAACATGACACCCTCCGCGTTTAGAATCCCGCAGCCTCCTAAGAGGTGTGCGCCTCGTCGATCCCGTACGGCTCGTTCGAGCCGCCGCGTGGTGCCAAAGATACGGAATGGGTTCGGAGGCGGAAGAGTCATCACGTGGCGCCTTTCGCGAGCAATCGTTAAAGTCTTGCAGCTGAAGTCAGGAACGGGCCGACAACAAATTCAATTCACGCCGGATCTTTGCCGATGATCAAACGAATCGGTGTCGCCCTCGGGCTTCTCCTTCTCTGCGCGATATCGATCCTCCGTGTCGCGCGGCCTCCGCGTCCCGTTTCAGCGACGGCGCCCGACACTGTCTTCTCGGCCGAGCGTGCGATGCGACACGTCGAGCAAATCGCGCAGCGTCCACATCCAATGGGCACCGCGGATCACGATCGCGTCCGTGATTACATCGTCGGCCAGCTCTCCGCCCTCGGACTCACTCCCCAGATCCAGCAGGCCACGGCTCTTGGGACGCGCTACCAGGAAGCCGGGCACGTACAGAACATTCTCGCACGGCTTCCGGGCCACGACCCGAACGGAAAAGCCATTCTCGTTATGGCACACTACGACGGCGTCGAGGCTGGACCGGCGGCGTCGGACGACGGCGCGGGATGCGCCGCACTTCTCGAAACTCTGCACGCATTGCGAGCGACCAAGCGCCCGCTGGCCCACGACATTATTGCTCTTTTCACCGACGGCGAAGAAGCGGGACTCCTGGGTGCCGCCGCGTTCGTGCGCGAGCATCCCTGGGCGAAGGACATCGGCGTCGTTCTCAACTTCGAGGCACGCGGCACCAGCGGACGGTCATTCATGTTCGAGACCGGCCCGGGGAATCTCGACGCAGCTCGGGCGCTGCGGAGTGCTGGCGACGCGACGGCGGGATCGGTCTACGCGACAATCTATCGTACGCTCCCAAACGACACCGATCTCTCCGAGCTCGCGGTGCTCGACCTTCCCGCGCTGAACTTTGCCTTTGCCGACGGAGTGGAGCGTTACCATACGAGTCGCGACGACGTCGCGCACCTGAACGCAGGGAGTCTGCAACACCACGGCTCGCAGATGCTGGCAATGACACGGACTTTCGGCGCCGAGCCGTTGCCGCGCGCGCACACCGGCGACGGTGTCTTCTTCGACCTTCCCATAATCGGTCTCGTCGTTTATCCCGAGGGACTCGAAATCCCACTGGCGATCCTCGCATTGGGACTCGTCGGAACGCTGGTTGTTCGCGACCGACGGGGAGTCGGCATCGGCGTGCTCGCAACGCTCGTCGCGCTCCTAGTCTCCGGTGCCGTGGGCTGGATCGTCGGAAGAACGCTACGCGGCCCCGCGATGTGGAGTGGACTATACGCGACAGTCGTCGTGCTGCTCGCACTGTCGGTGACGGCTGCGTGTTATGCGGTTGCCAGACGATGGTCGGCTCCCCGTGGAATCCACGTTGGCGCTCTAATCGTGTGGCTCGTCCTCGCGCTCCTTCTCGCCACGCGAGTTCCTGGTGCAGGCTACCTCTTCATCTGGCCTCTCATATTTGCCGCGGGCGCGGCGCTAGTGACGCGCGGCCGCCAGGCGGCTGAGCGGATCGCAGCGGTTGTGACGCTCCTCATTCTCGTCGGTTTCATCTACGGCGTTTCGGTGGTGATGCTCGGCGTCGCCGGACCCGGTGCGATCGCGCTTTCCATCGTGGCCTCACTCGTGATGCTATTGCTCGGGCCACAATTCGATGCGATCGCTGGTAATGCGCGCTGGTCGGGCGCGCCATGGCTCGCTGGTGCAGGCGTCGTGTGTCTCGTGATCGCTGCGTTCACGGTGCATCCGAGTGCGGATCATCCCCTACGTACCGCGCTTATTTACGCCGAGAACATCGACTCGACCGATGCCTGGCTCGGCGCGCTCGGCAACTCGACAAATGAGTGGACACGGACCGCTATCGGTGGAGGAAACCCTGGGTCAAGCCCTCTGTGGACTTCCCGCCTGTTGGAGAACGAGGCACGCTTCAGCGGCCGAAAGGTTCAACGTGTGCCGCTCGGCGCCCCGAAGGCAACGCTGGTTCGCGACACTATGATCGGCGGAGCCAGAAATCTCGTGCTGCGGGTCATGGCGCCCGCGGGTACGACCGGACTGGTGATGCGCGCGCGTGGCGCCAGGGTGCTCACGTCATCGATCGACGGGCGCGCCGTTGACACGACGCGGTACCGCCATCGAATGCGCGACTGGGTCATGCAATACTGGGCGGTTCCCGATTCCGGCGCGATCGTCTCGCTATTAATTCCCGCGGGTAGTCAGATAGACTTCGATCTTGCGGCGCGGTATCCCGGCATTCCGCCCGTTCCGGGCGTGACGATTCCGCGGCGTCCGCCATACGTCGTGCCAAGTCAGAGCGGGGACGTGAGCATTACATATGGGCGGTGGCACTTTTGAGTTGTATACGACGTCGAATGGTCTTCCGCCTCGGGGACGCGCGATGACTTCTCGTAAGTCGACCTCACTTGGATTGGAATCAGGCACTGTTCGTGTCGTGCCCTACGATCCCACGTGGCCCGATCTGTACGCCGATGAAGTCGCGCGCCTCGAGCAGGTGTTGGCGGCCCATGGCCTGTCACTCGTTTTCGAGCACACCGGGAGTACGGCCGTAAATGGACTCGCCGCCAAACCCGTCCTCGACATCCTTGCCGGGCATCGCTCCGAGGAGGAGCGTCGGGTTGCCATCGCCGCGCTCCAGGCCGGAGGTTACCTCTTTCGCGGCGAGCAGGGCATCAGTGGTCGTGACTTCTTCCGGCGTGGGCAGCCACGGCAATACCACATACATCTCACAATGATCGGCAGTCGATTCTGGCAGGATCAACGCACGTTCCGAGACTATCTTCGCGCGCATCCGGACGCTGCGGCTGCCTATGGGAAGTTGAAAAACGATCTGATGGCGCGATATCCGCGCGATCGCGAGGCGTACATCGAGGGCAAGACTGCGTTCGTCGAAGCGATCCTCGCCGCGGCTCGGGCTCTGGCAAAGAGCTAGGTTTCGCGGTAAGTCTGCCACGACCATTTGCTGACCTGAAATGCTTCGTCTGCTCCGCATCACCCCGGAAGTGGTTGACGTCCTTCACGACCCCGCTGCTTTCGCCCAGCTCGCTGGTGCGCATCTCGGTGACGTCGCGGCGATCACGCAGGATGTCGTTGCCCAGGGCGAGGCGTTCCGCGCGACGACGGGTGCACCCCCAGAGTGGGGAGGCTACCTCGCGATCGACGAAACACGGCAGCAAGTGGTCGGCACGTGTGCTTTTGCGAGCGCGCCGGACGCCGAGGGCGAAGTCGAGATCGCTTATTTCACATTTCCGGGATTCGAGAGGCAGGGCTACGGCACTGCGATGGCGGACGGCCTCGTTTCCGAGGCGGAAGCTTCGGGAGCGGTGCGATTGGTTTACGCACTCACGCTACCCGAGCCGAACGCATCGACACGCATTCTGACGCGGCACGGATTCACCCAGGTCGGTACGGTTGTGGATATTGATGCGGGAGAAGTGTGGCGTTGGGAACGTTCGCTAGCGTCGGCAGCTCACAGGTAAAATGGTGGTCAGCTCACCTTCAAGGTCCCAGCCATGGCAGACGTAACGATCGAGGTACGCAAGAACGGTCCCTACAGGGTGTACGGCGAAATAAAGCTCGTCGACCATGATGGAAACCCCATACCGATTCCCGAAGAGAGAAGAAAAACCACGCCCGAAGGTGTGACGAGAATCTCGTTATGCCGTTGCGGTGGCTCAGTGGTGAAGCCTTTCTGCGACGGGACGCACAGCCGCATTGGATTCATCGGCGCGCAGGATGCCGTCGATCAGAGCGAGGCTACTCCCCCATCGCCTTGAGCAGCACGCGCTTGGGACGCTGGCCGTCCCATTCGCCGTAAAAGACACGCTGCCACGGCCCGAAATCGAGTTTGCCCTTCGTCACCGGCACGATCACTTCGTGGCCGATCGTCAGGGAGCGCAGATGCGCGGCGGCGTTGTCCTCTCCGGTGCCGCTGTTGTGCCGATACTCGTCGGGTGACCAGGGCGCGATTCTCTCCTCGAGCCAATCCAGAATGTCTTTCCACAATCCCGGCTCGTGATCGTTCACGAAGATCGACGCCGAGATGTGCATCGCCGACACCAGCACCATTCCTTCCTCGATTCCCGCGGCTGCTCGACACTTCTCGACCTCGTCAGTGATGTCGATGATCTCGTGCCGCTTCTTGGTGTTGAACGTCAGATACGAGGTGTGGGTTTTCACGCCGGCTGATTCTTGTTGAGAAGCCTCGCGTGCCACGAATCCGCAGCGTGGAGCTCGAAGCGCGCTCTCCATTCGCCGAGTGTGGTCACGGTTGGATCGAACACCGTGGTGTCGGGCGAGATTTTTCCTTCCGCTCCCAGCGCCGCGAATCGCTCACGATCGACGGACTGTACCGTGCCGTTCTTGTCGCGGAAGAAAATGAGACCGCTCGTGACCATGCTGCGTCCCAGTCTTGACTCGAGCGACTTGAGCAGTCGGAACAGCCCGTCGATGGAGCATCCCGACGCGCCGGCCGTCGTCTGATCGACGGCGACGGTGAGGAATCGTCCGTACTTGAAGCTTCGTCCTACCGTCAACGGCTCACCGTGCGCGTGCCATTGGGACAGGAAGCGATCGACTTCCCGCAGCAGAAAATCCGACGCGGATTGGTCGAGCGTTGAATCGCTGCCGAACACCCAGGTGCGCGCGGAATCAGGTAGATCTTCTATTGTCACTAGCGGCATATAAGGGCTCTCGTCACGCTTGGTTGATTTGTCAGCTGCACCAGGGATCAGGATCTCCAGTATCATTTCCGCAAACTGCGCCAAACCCTCGAGCCACATCACGCGCGTGCTTGGCGAGTACGTGAAAGCATCATAAACAATACTGATTCGCAAGGAACCAGCATTTCGTATACTGCGATGTCTTGAAGAAATTCAGCAACATTGCCGCCACTTTGCTCTCTCCGCTCTGAGAAGGATGCGCGCCATCGGCCTCGAAATCGCCGCGATCCCAGACAACTCCATCCGAGCGCGGCGTGTTTCCGTTCGCCCACAGATACGGACCCCACAAAATCACCGGCGCTGATTTCTTGGCGTAGTTGAGCGTTCCCGCGCGCGCGGTGGCCGGCAACCCACGCATCTCGTTGATCTGCGATTCGATGAGCCATTTCACCGAGAATCCTTCCTCGTAAGCGTACGGCTCCGGATTCCAATCGGTCGTCGAGTATCCACCATATATCCGGCTCGAGACGAAAACGAGCAGGAGGTTCGGGTACCGGACCCTCAGTGCACGCAGCACCTGCCCGAGATTCGAGACAAAGACGTAGGCATCTGCGCTGTCCGCTGGCAGCGATGTCCTGGGTTGCGGATCGGCGAGCTTCACCCACGCAATCTCCACCTGATTCTCGCTCAGACCCAGCGGTGCGAGACGGCCGACCTTGATGCGATCATAGTTGGGCGAGCTCGGCGATGTCCATGCCGGCGCATCCTGACCATCCGCGGCGCCATTCACGACGACCATCGAGTACCGATTCACCGTTGGATCCGCGACGGCGCGACCCATGAAGCTCCACGCTGTGCACGGCGGTCCGGAGCTCTTCGAGCACCATTCCTCGCTGGTGTTCGACATACCGATCGAGATCAGCACGAACTTCCCGAACGGGCTCTCATCGCCATTCACGTCCAGCGCCCTGACTCGGTTACGACTCGCTCTCGCCGCGGAATCCTGAATTGCCGGCGGCAAGTTGCTCGTTCCGGGATAAAGACCGCCGGCGATTCCGAAGTAGGTAGGTAGCTCTGTAAGCGGCAGCCTGACGGTGTCGGTCGGCGCCGCGACGACGACAGGCTTGGGCGGAGGCGGTGGTGGTGGTGGCGGGCTGGCGCACGCGGACGCGAACGCGGCAGCCGCCGCGCCGCCTGAGATTATCGCCGCCCTCAAGCTACTCTCGGCGCCCTCGAATCCGTCGCGAGCGCGCCTGCGCCCGCTCCGTAAATGTCTTCACGGGTAAGAGGGATGTTCGTCCGACCGCTCGCATCCGGCTTGGCGAGCAGCGTCTGGATGACGTTTATCGCTGCCTTCGTGAACGCGTTCGCAGACGCAGCCATGTAGAGCCGCCACACCCGATATGTATGAGTTCCTACCAACGCAGTTGCGTCGCGACTCTTTTCCTCGAGCGAGTTCACCCAGTGACGAAGCGTCATCGCATAGTGCTCGCGCAAGCTCTCCACATCCCGCACCTCGAAGCCGGAGGCCTCGGCGGCGGCGATCACATCGTCGGCCGCGGTGAGCTTGCCGTCGGGAAAAACGTAAGTGTCGATGAATGCATCCGCCTTCCAGAATCGCCGAAAAATTCTTTCGCCAACTGATTTCGGACGAGCCTCGCCGAGGCTGACGATGCCGTGATTCAGGAAGAGTCCGCCGGCCTTGAGCGCGCGGAATGCGGAGGAGAAATAGACGGGCAGGTGGGTGAGTCCAACGTGCTCGATCATGCCGACGCTCGCGATCTTGTCGTAGCTGTCACCCGCGACCAGCGTGCGATAATCGCGGATCGCCACCCGACAACGCTCGGCAAGTCCCGCCTTATCGATTCTCTCCTTCGCGAGCGCTGCCTGGTTTTCACTCAGCGTAATTCCCGTCGCATCGACTCCGTAGTGTTGCGCGGCGTACATGACGAGCCCGCCCCAGCCGCAACCGATGTCGAGGAAACGCTCGCCCGGCTTGAGACGAAGCTTCCGACAGATCAGGTCCAGCTTTGCTTCCTGCGCGACGTCGAGCGAGTCGTCCGGCGAGCGGAAGTAGGCGCAGGAGTAAACCATGCGCCGGTCGAGCCAGAGCTTGTAGAAATCGTTGCCAACGTCGTAGTGAAAATGGATCGCGGCGGCATCGCGCACAGGAGTGTGGCGCCCCAGCTTTCTCGCGCGCTCGGGAAAGCGCGCATCATTCAGATCATCTTCGGCTTTGCCGGGAAGAGCCAGCACCAGCCCGACCAGCCGGGCGATGGCGAGGGGCGAGCGGACTCTGCTTCCAATTGCCTCTGCGAGACCAGATGCTGCCTCCATACTGCCCTCGATATCGACGTCACCGCTGATGAATGACTCCACCAGAGACATCTCATTGGGAGGAAGCAACATTCTCCGCAGCGAAGCCGGCCGGTTCAGGACCAGTGTAAATGGTGGACGGGGACTGTTTCCATGATCGACAGTGCCATCCCAGAACCGAACATCGAAGGAACGTTGATGCGGCTCGCCGAGCAGCGCGGTGAGCACCGAACGACAACGAGTGATTGCGCCGTCGTCGGCGCGGGTGTCGACTCTCTGCAGCTCGGCGTTTGCGGTTGACATCAGCATCAAGCTAAGGTCCCGGATTTTCTCGTGCATGCTCGACGCCGTCAGATAATCCGTAAGGGAAGCAAACGAGTGGAGCAATCAGCTACCCCCGCTCGAGCGTGGAACTGGCACTGGCGCATCGAGAAGACGCCACATGTACCACGAGCCGACGGTACGGTAGGGCGCCCACTTGGCGCCAATTTTCTTCACGCGTTCCGGTGTCGGAAGCTTTCTCAAACGATATGTCTTCTGAATTCCCTTCTGCACACCGAGGTCCAGATCCGGCAAAACGTCTGGTCGGCCAAGCCGGAACATCAAAAACATTTGCGCCGTCCACCGCCCAATGCCTTTGACCTGAGTCAGCGCCGAAATGACTTCCTCGTCGGTGAGCTCGTGAAGCGTCTCGATCGGTAGCTGTCCAGATGCGACCCGGGCGCCCAGGTCCTTCAGGTATGCCGATTTTTGACGAGACAACCCGACAGCGCGGAGATGCTCGTCGGGGGTAGAAGCGAGCTCAGTCGGCAGGGGTGTCCGCCCGCCGTACAATCCCTGAAAACGGCCGTGGATCGTTCCCGCCGCCTTGCCCGACAGCTGCTGGAAGACAATCGAGCGCGCCACCGCGTCGAAATGCGTGCCGTTGCTCGCCGGCCATCCTTTGTAGACGCCGATCTTCGCGATCACCTTCGCCAGGTCTGGATCGACCTTCTTGAGATGCGCGACAGCTTTTCGTCCGAATGGGGTGGAACCAGCCGACTTCATTATTGCCTGTGAGTGGTAGCGGCTCGTAGTTGAAGCATGATGCAGATCGGATCGGAGGAAATATAGAGACGCGGAATTGTGGCGTTTAAGGGACAAATAAGACTTAGTGCCCCGGCTCGCTAGTTTCGAGACTCTATATTTGTCCCGATGGAGCCATCCCCGCCATCGCCGCCGGTGGGCGACATGTCCCCCACCGAATTCCGGAAGCACGGCCACGCCGTGATCGACTGGATTGCCGATTACCTCGAGGCGCCGGAAAAATGGCCGGTCCTGCCAGCAGTGCGTCCGGGTGCGCTGCGCGCATCACTGCCGCAAGCTCCGCCCGAGCGCGGCGAAGCGATGGACGCCATTCTGAAAGATTTCCAGTCCCTCATAGTTCCGGCGACGACGCACTGGAATCATCCCGCCTTCATGGCCTATTTCGCCAACTCCGCGACGGGCGCCGGCGTCCTCGGCGAAGCACTGACCGCGGCGCTCAACGTGAACGCGATGCTGTGGAGAACGGGTCCGGCCGCGACTGAGCTCGAGCAGTTGACGTTGGACTGGCTGCGCCAAATGCTCGGATTGCCGTTCAATTTTTTTGGCATCATCGGCGACACTGCGTCTTCGAATACGCTTTATGCGCTCGCTGCCGCGCGTGAGATCCATCCCGAGCTCCGCATTCGCGAGGAGGGAATGTCGGGAAGAGCCGACCTGCCGAAGGTGGTGGTCTATTGCTCGGAGGAGGCGCACTCGAGCGTCGACAAGGCGATGATGACTCTCGGTCTCGGGCTCGAGGCCCTCCGCAAAATTCCCACCGACTCCCTGCTGCGCATGGACGCGAAAGCACTCGCTGAGGCTGTCGAAAACGATCGGCGGGCGGGACGGATTCCACTTGCTGTTGTCGCAACTGTCGGAACGACATCGACGACGGCAATCGATCCCGTACCGGCGATCGCGGACATCTGCAACGGCCGGCAGATTTGGCTGCACGTCGACGCATCGTACGGGGGCGCTGCGGCAATTCTTCCGGAGATGCGTGACGTGCTCGCGGGATGCGACCGCGCCGACTCGCTGGTAGTTAATCCCCACAAGTGGCTGTTCACACCGATGGACTGTTCCGTGCTGTACACACGCCGAGCGGATCTGCTGAAGCGCGCGTTTCAGCACATTCCGGATTACCTGATAGTGAGCGAAGGCAGCGAGGGCGACCGGGTGCCCAATCTGATGGACTACGGTGTCGCGCTCGGACGTCGTTTCCGCGCGCTCAAGCTGTGGTTCGTAATCCGGAATTTTGGAGTCGAGGGTCTTCGATCATTGATCCGTGAGCATGTACGGATCGCGCGACGTCTGGCTGACTGGATTGATGCCGACGCGGAGCTCGAGAGAATGGCGGAAGTGAATTTCTCGACCGTCGTGTTCCGGCACTGTCCGGCCGGCGTGAAGGGCCGCGAGCTGGACGACCACAATGCCAGATTGTTGAAAAAGGTAGTCGAAAGTCGCGAGGTCTATCTATCGCACACGCGAGTTCGCGGCAGTTACGCTCTTCGCATTGCGATCGGGAACATTCATACGACTGAAGCACACGTTCGGCACGCGCTGGAGCTCATAAAGGACCTCGGCAAGGGCGCCAGGTAGGCCGGCTGCTCGTGGGCGTTCCAGCGGGAACGAAGAATGCTGCGCGGTATATTAACGACTGTGTTTGCCCACCCTTTTTCATTGAACAGTCAGGGAGAACCTTGATGAAAGCTTTTGTGACCAGAATTGCGGCCACGCTGTCGATAGGCGCCGTTGCGGCGTTGCCACTTGCAGGGCAGAGCCAACAGCAGCAATGCGATCCGACGGCCAACACCAAGGGTGACATCGCCAGAGCCCAATTCTCGATGACGCGCGCGATCTCGGCGTCGGCGAAGGGAAATCCGACTGCCGACCTACAGCAGGTACTCAAGCTTGTCGACAACGGCACCGACAACCCTACCGCGCGCAATTATCTGCGCGGCGAAGCGTACATCCTTTATCTGATGCAGCCGAACGTGCCCGCCGTGGTGCCAAGGAGCGCGCTCGGGCTTACCACAAATCCGACGGCGACGATCGATCTGTACGCCGCGGCGGATTCTGCCTTCATGGCGGTGGAGCAGGCAGCGCCGGAGTGCAAGACTGTCATCTCGCAGTGGCGTCAGCAGAAGCCGTGGCTCAACGCCCTCAACGCATCGATCAACGCTTTGAACGCGGGGCAGCTCGACTCGGCGGAGATGCTCGCGAAGAGATCGCTGGTGCTCGATCGTAGCGCCCCGTACGCCTACTCAGTCCTCGGATCCGTTGCGCGTCAGCGGAAGAATCTCGCCGCGGCAAACGACTACTGGAAGCAAACCCTTGCTGCAGCCGGGACAGACACCGCTTATGCCGATGTTCGTGCCAAGACGATGTACGAGATGGCCTCGGCGGCATCGGACAGAGTGGATGCGGCAACAGGTGCGGCAAAGCGTGCGGCGGCCCGTGAGGCGATGAAGCCGTGGCAGGATTACATCGCGATCGCGAACAACGATCTGCTGCTCGCCGATGCATTGGACAATGCCTCACGCATGTACCTGGCGGCAGGCGACAGTGCATCGATTCCGTCGCTTTACGCACCATTACTCGCGAACCCCGCAAAGTACGGTGAGATCGCGCTCGTCCATGCGGGTGTTGTTGCTACCCGCGCCGGGCATCAAGCCGATGCAGGCAAGCTGTTCGATGCGGCGCTCGCCCAGAACCCCTATTCGCGCGATGCCATCAACAACCTGGCAGCGACGTACATCCAGAACAACGAGTTCCCCAAGGCGTTCCCGCTGATCGACAAGCTGGTGTCGATGGATCCCAGCAATCCGGACAATCCGCTGCTTTACGCTTTCGCGTACCAGGGACTGTACAAGGGAACGAAGGACAAGAAGCTGCAGAAGATCTACACCGACTCCCTCGTTTACTTCAACAACAAGTCGGAGAACGCGACGGTGAAGCTGGTGGTCAACGAGTTCACCCGACGCGCGGACGCGACGACGCTGGCGGGAACGATCGAGAACCGTGACAAGACGTCCAAGACCTACAATTTGAGCGTCGATTTCGTCGACAAGAGCGGCGCGGTGATCGATACCCAGACAACGAGCGTTGGGCCGGTTGCGCCAAAGGCGACGGCGAAGTTCAAAATCACTTCGTCGAAAGGCGGGGCGTACGGGTATAAGTACAAGCCATTGACCTAAGTTCGCTAACCGCAACAGAAGACTACATTGCTCGGAGCCATCGGCCGGCCAGCCGACGGCTCCGAGCGGGTAGTCTTATTTGTAGTTCGCCGTCCTTGACGGTGGCATCAGTTCGAAAGGAGCGCATCTATGCCGACCCGTGAGTTGCCGTCACGGCTCAGCCTCGCGCAGGTCAATCTCCAGGCAAAGGAGCTTCGACGTGATCACGCCGCTAGAAAGTCCTCTGCCGCCGCGCGCATCATCGCGCATCATCAGAGTCTGCGTGGTCGCCCGCTAAGCGAGGCACTCGATCGTCCGCTGCCGCTCGCTGACGCGCAGCTCGTCATCGCGCGCGAATACGGATTCCCCAGTTGGGCGCGTCTCAAACACCACGTCGACGCGGCAAAGGATGTGGCGAAGTTCAAGACGCACCCTCGCTTCACCGAAGCGCTCGCCGCGTTTGACGCAGGCGACCTCCGGCGCCTTGGAGCCCTATTGGCGTCGAACCCCGAGCTGGTCCATGCTCGCACAAATCTCGAGCCCCCGTACCACTACTTCACCGGGGCGACGCTGCTTCATCACGTTGCCGGGAACCCGAATCGTGGGATTCCCTTGCCCGAAAACGTTGTCGAAATCGCGCGCTTGTTGCTCGAATCAGGCGCCGACGCAGATGCATTGACGCTCGGGAGAAACGGCGGACCAGTGATGGGGCTCCTCATCACCAGCAAGCAGGCGAGCGACCGCGATTTTTCCGGGCCGCTAATCGATCTGCTCCTCGAACACGGGGCAAAGCTCGACTTGACGGATACAGCAGAAGACGCTCCGGAACGAGAGAAAGAATACCCGCTCGATCCACCATTGATAAACCATGCTCCACGCGCGGCGGAAAAGATGATCGAGCTCGGCGCAAAAGTGGACGTGTGTGCCGCCGCAGCACTGGGACGCCAGGATCTATTGCGCGATTGCTTCGACGAAAGCGGACACCTGAAATCTCGTCCGCGTCGCGGTGGTAAGGTTTTGAGCGAGCGGGACGCCATTGGCCTGGCAATGCTGTTCGCTTACGTCAACAAGCATCCTGACGCAGTCGAGTTCCTGCTGGGAAAGGATGGCAACTGGAACATGATCGGCGTCAATAACGGCACGGCATTGCACCGCGCCGCGTGGGATGGCGATCTCGCAATGGTCAAACGGCTCGTCGCAAAGGGGGCGGACATTGGCAATCGCGAGAATCCTTTCGTCGCGACGCCGCTGTCATGGGCGCAGCATAACAAGCAGACCGAGGTATTCGCGTGGATGCGAGCGCATTGCAGGATCGACATCCACGATGCCGTCGGCTTCGGCTTGCGCGAGCACGTCGAAGCGCGGCTCCGCGAAGATCCATCATCAGTCAATAAGCTTCTGGACCAGTGGGACATCCCGCAGTGCGCGCCAATCCATTGGGCGGCGTGGCCCTCCTACGAGGATGTCGAAGGAAGACACGAACATACCATTCCGGCGCGCGAGGAATTGGTTCGGCTCCTGTTGGACAAAGGAGCCGACCCGAACATCGTGGCCGGGAATGGACTGACAGCATTGGATATCGCGCTCGCGGGGAGTGCTGATCGTATCGCGGAGATACTCAGAGCACGTGGCGGCAAAAACGCAGCGGACCTCTAGAATCCACCCTGCGTCACGAGCTCCGTGGCAACATTAGCGGGTCCGCCTCGACGATCGCGCCTACGATCCAGAATCGGCTGCCATCGAACCAGAAGAGTGCGATCTGATCGAGGTCCCGCGCAATGTCGATCGCGTCCTGTTGCGGTATGGTCACCGCAACGCTGCGCTCGCAGTGCGATTGATCTGGAGAGCACGCATCTACCGGGACGAATTTGTATCCGGCCGCTTTCAGCCGCTGCTCCAGATCGCGCTGACGTTTCTCGTTCTCGAACAGCGAGAGGTTGCGCCCACGAGGATCGAACGCCGTGATCACCGCGAACGGATCACTCACACCAGTGGCTCTCAACTGCGATACGGCTTTTGCCGACGGGATGTCGCGCAGATCGATTTCCATCGGCGGCACTGTCGCAAACCTTAGAATCGTATCCGGATACCGGGGCCAATCTGGATCCTGCTGCTCGGGCGTTGACGTCATGGCGACCGCTGTTACAAGCTTCGCACCACGATAGCCTGTTATGACGCACATGAAGCTGGTACGCTCCTTGACCTCATTCCGCCCGTGAATCCGCACCAGATCTGGCCGGATCTTCTTTACATCGTCCGTCATGGCGAGTCGGCCGGCAATGTCGCGCGCGACGCCGCCATTGAGGCGGGGGAGTCTATGATCGACATCGATGTCCGCGATGTCGACGTCCCACTCTCGGAGCTCGGCCAGCGACAGTCGATCGCGCTCGGCCATTGGCTCGGAGCGCTGCCGCCGCAACGTCGTCCAAACGTCGTCCTCACTTCACCGTACCTGCGCTCACGCGACTCCGCGAGTCTCATCGTCAAGACTGCCGGCATGAGCACTGATTCGTATTCACTGATCGTCGACGAGCGATTTCGGGAGAAGGAGTTCGGGATTCTCGACCGCCTTACATCCGTCGGCGTCAAAGAGCAGTACCCTGAGCAGGCCGAGTTCCGCCGGCTGCTCGGCAAATTCTACCATCGGCCGCCGGGGGGTGAGAGCTGGTGCGATGTCATCCTCAGATTGCGCAGCGCGACCGAAATGCTGTCGCGCGAGTACTGCGGTCAGCGCGTCCTCATCGTCTGCCACGCGGTAGTCGTGCTCTGCATGCGCTACATCATCGAGCACCTGACCGAAACCGAGCTGCTCGCCATCGACAAGAAGGCAGAGATCGCGAACTGCTCCGTGACTCTTTACGAGCACGATGAGAGGCTCGGACCGCGTGGTAATCTCCGGCTCAAGCTATACAATTTCGTCGCGCCGCTCGAAGAAGCGGGTGCCGCGGTAACATCGGAGCCCGACGCGAAAATTGGCGTGCGTTGAAGGGATCTAGATACGCAGTGCGTGCATCGGGCCGGTCGGCGTCGACGGAGTATCACGACGACGAATGGCCTCACCGGCGGGTGCCTTCAGTGGCAGTCTTAGCAGGAAAGTACTTCCAGCGCCGATCGTCGAGGTGACGCTCACGTCGCCACCGAGCAGCCGGGCGAGCTTCCGCGTTACGCTGAGCCCAAGCCCGGTGCCGCCAGTTCTTCTCGTCGCCGTCTGCTCTGCTTGCCAGAACGGCTCGAATACATCCTCGATGTGCTCGGCGGGAATGCCGACGCCGGTGTCGGAGATGCGGACTTCCAGAAAACCGTTCGCCGCCAATATCCCGACCCGCACTTCTCCCTTTTCCGTGAACTTTATTCCATTGGAGAGAAGATTGACAAGCATCTGCCGGAATTTGGTGCCGTCAGTCTGAATGACCTGGTCTTCCTCGAGCAGCTCGACGATGAACTTGATGTCTTTCGCCGAGGCCATCGGCTCGACGAGCGCAGCCGCATCGCCAAGCGTGTGATTCACCGACATCGATTCCCATCGCACTCGCTCGCGCCCGATGTCGACGCGCGCGAAAGTGAGAATCTCGTCGATGAGGCCGAGCAGGTGGCGCGCGCTCGCGTTGATCCTTCCGAGCTGTTGGCGCTGTAACTCCGTCACCGGACCCGTGATCCCGTCGGAGAGGAGCTCCTCGTAACCCATGATCGCGGTGAGCGGTGTGCGCAGCTCGTGGGACATCACCGCGAGAAAATCCGTCTTGCTGTTGTTCGCACGCTCTGCTTCGGCGCGCGCGGCTTCGGCTTCGCTGCGTGCCCCTTCCGCATGCGCGCGTGCCTGTTGTTCGAGCGCGAGCAGATCCACCCGCTCCTTGTCGGTGTTGCGCAGTATGCGCGCCGACCATAGCACCAGCCCGACGAACGTCACGATGCTCGCGACCGCGAACAACGAGGCACCGAACTCGGACTCGTAAATTCCGGCCGACTCTCCAGCCAGGCGGATGACACCCAGCACGATTGGCGCGAGCAGGGCAGCGGGAAGTAGTCGTCGCGTCAGAACTCCCGCAGCGCCCTCGTCCATGAGCAGCGATGCGACGCCTCGATCTCTCACCGCCACGAGAATCCCGACACCTAGGATTATGAGACCGATCGCTGTCACCAGCGCCATGCCCGACGACTGCGAAAGGCTGTACATGCCCTTCACGGCGAAGACATAACCAAGTATGGCCACGAGGGCGATAAGGAGTGCTGGCGTCGCGAACATCTGCGCCCGCAGATCCTGCTTTCTCTGGTCGTGCGGAATGAAGAGCAACGCCAACGACATGAGAAGAAGGCTCCCGGCCGTATTTATCGCGATCCTGCCGGGTGATCCGGAAATCTGATGCAGCCTGTCGCCGAAAAGAAGCAAGTCGAATCCGGAGTTACCGCCGCGAAAATATTCGTAAAGAGTCAGCACCGTGATCGTTGCCGCGAGGGCAGCGAGAGTCTGCTGAATCGCTTCCGACGTTGGAGTGCGATGCGGACGGACCGCGATCGTCAATGATCCGCCTGCGAGCACGAAGCAGAGGGCGGTGAGCGGTAGCATCAGGTATCCACGGGCGGTCGACGTCGTGATGACCGGAAGATTCAGGGCCCACCCCGTCAATACCATCGCGCCGAGAACGGCGACGGCGCTGCCTGCTATGAGGGGCACTCGCTCGAGAAAGCCGATCAGCGGACTGTGACGCGCCGCTGGGCTGAGTGCAACTACGGTTGGATTGGCCATGTTACGAGTCGACCGAAAAACCTATTCGCGAACGTTCGCGAGTGCAATTCTACCAGGGTATTGGTTTGCGATCGCGAAAGAACCCGCCCGTCGGACCGCTGTCAGGCACTGTCGCCAGCCAGACGACAGTCTCTGCTCCTTTATACACCGTCCGACTCGCCCCGCGCCCACCCATTCCCGTCTGTACCCAACCGGGGTCGACTGAATTGACGAGAATTCCCATGCCTTCGGTCTCCGCCGCGATGACACGCGTCAGTACGTTGATTCCCGCTTTCGACAACCTGTACGCGATGTATCCCGCGCTCATTTCGGCGAGTGACCCCATGCCGCTCGACAGGTTGACGATCCGACCGTAACGCCGACTCTTCATTATCGGGGTCGCGAGACGCGAGAGGAGCAGCGGACCGTAGACGTTGGTCTGCATCGTATCGCGAACGATCTCCAGCTCTTCGAGTGGATCGGCGTCCTCCTCCTCGATCATGATGCCGGCGTTGTTGACCAGGATGTCGAGACGGCCAAGATCACGGCGCACCCAATTCATGCATTCGCGAATGCTTTGAACGTTAGCGACATCGAGCTGGCGCGCTTCGACTGGCAGGCCTGACGCGATCATCTCCTTCGCCGCGGCGACGCCCTTTGCCGGATCGCGAGACCCGAGCAACACGCGGATGCCGAGCTTCGCCAACTGGCGGCATGTCTCCAGTCCGATTCCACGGTTGCCGCCTGTTACGAGCGCAATTCTTTCCTCGGCCATAATTCCTTTTGAAGACTAGGAGGTAGTTAGGGTAGCTGGCATCGATCGATGGGATCGGTAACTATCTGTTTTGATTGATATTGGCGCACGCCGGAAACTCGCGTCCTATAACGTAGGCGTACCGACCCTGCTGGCAAGTTTCTGTGCCGGCAGTATCATTGCATTGGTTGGCCGTACTCTGTTTCTCCCTCCATGACCGCATCCCGCATCACAATCCGAGCACCGTCTTCTGCTCCTCCTTCGAAGCAGGAGATCGCGGACCGTCTGGCCGAAGCGCGAGCGAGAACATTGCTGCTCATTGGCGGACTCTCCGACGAAGACCTGCATCGACAGCATGATCCTCTAATGAGTCCAATCATCTGGGATGTGGGTCACATCGCGCACTTCGAGGAGCTGTGGCTCACCCAGAATCTCGATGGCCCGATCGAGTTCTCGGAAATGCCCGGACTGTACAATCCGTTCGAGCATCCACGCGCCACGCGCGCTTCGCTCGCGCTCCCTTCGCTCAATGAGATGGTCGAGCGGCTCGACCAGATTCGCTCGCGAGTTTTCGATCGGCTCGACTCGGTGGAGCTCGATGATCACAACCCGCTGCTCCGCGACGGTTACGTGTACAACATGGTGCTTCAACACGAGTACCAGCACAACGAGACGATCCTGCAGACGCTGCAATTGAAAAAGGGAGAGCCGTATCACGCACCGCGTAAGATCACCTTCGGCCCGCAGCGAACGCTCACGAACGCGATGGTCACGTTCAACGGCGGCACGGCCACCATCGGCACCGACGATCGAAGTGCTGCCTACGACAACGAGCGACCGCAACACATCGTCGACGTGCCGCCTTTTCTCATCGATCGCAGTCCGGTCAGCAATGGGAGGTATCTCGAATTCATCGCCGACAAGGGTTATGAGCGCGAAGAGCTGTGGTCCGAGGGAGGGCGTCGCTGGTTGGCAGAGAGCGGGGCTTCCGCGCCCAAGTATTGGACGAGGCAGGCCGGCGACTGGATCACGCGGACAATGGATATCACGCGACCAGTCGATGCCACTCGTCCCGTCTGCCACGTTTGTTATTACGAGGCGGAGGCGTTCGCCGCGTGGGATGGGAAGCGACTTCCTACCGAACCTGAGTGGGAAGTCGCCGCATCGTGGGACCCGGCGTCCAACGAGGCGCGCGCTTTCCCGTGGGGAAACTCCGCGCCGGACTCGAGATTCGCGAATATCGATCAGCTCGCCTTCGACACCGCGCCCATCGGCACCTATGACCGCAACGTGTCGCCAATCGGCTGTTACGGAATGATCGGCGATGTGTGGGAATGGACGTCGAGCGGTTTCACCGGTTATCCGGGTTTTCGCAGCTTCCCGTACAAGGAGTACTCGGAAGAATTCTTCGGCTCCGACTACAAGGTTTTGAGAGGCGGCTCGTGGGCGACCAGGCCCGGTGCTATCCGCAGCACGTTCCGAAATTGGGATTACCCGATCAGGCGGCAGATCTTCAGCGGATTCCGCTGCGCGCGCGACGCATGAGAAACGGCCGCCAGTCAGACGTCGTCGGTGGGACGCCACCGTACACGGTCCGCCAGTCCCGGCAACAGATGCTGTTCGATGTCCGCGACGGGCTGTCACGATCGCCGAAGCAGCTCTCGCCGAAATATTTCTACGACGAGCGGGGCTCCGAGCTGTTCGAGGAGATCACTCAGCTTCCCGAATACTATCTCACGCGCGCCGAGCGTTCGTTGCTGGAACAGAAAATCGCCGCGATAGTGCGAGCGGTACAGCCGTGTTCGCTGGTCGAGCTGGGCGCCGGCAGCGCGACGAAGACTCACATCATCCTCGACGAAATGCGCGCAAACGGATGCGCCGAGTGCTATGTGCCGGTCGATGTCAGCAGGGACTTCCTGGAAGCAACGGCGGTGCAGCTGCGCGCCGATTATCCGGATGTGCAGATCACGCCTGTCGTCTCGGACATCACCGAGCCTTTTGCTCTTCCTCCTGTTGCAAGCCCGACACTCGTCGCGTTCCTCGGCAGCACGATCGGAAACTTTCCGCGCGAGCAGGCAGTAAGACTGCTCGCGCACATAGCCGGCGAGATGGGCGCAACCGACAGGTTTTTGCTCGGCGCTGACCTGATCAAGGATGCGGCGATCATCACTCGCGCCTACAACGACCCGAAGGGTGTGACAGCCACGTTCAACCTCAATATCCTCCAACGCCTGAACCGCGAGCTCAACGCGAATTTCCCTCTGGGTGACTATGAGCACCGCGCGTTCTATAGCAGCTCGCAACATCGCGTCGAGATGCACCTCGTCGCCCGCCGAGCGCACAGGGTATTGATCCCGGAAATTGGGGAGATCACGCTGGACAAGGGTGAAAGCATCCGCACCGAATTGAGCTACAAGTACGATCGGCCGATGCTCGACGACATTCTCTCGGCGTCGGGCCTCACGATCGAGCAGTGGATGCCCGCTGACGACGGGTCGTTTGCTTTGGTGCTCGCCCGCGTAGAGAGCTGAGCCCGCGCCGTGAGCCTCAGCGAGGCACAGCTCCTGGAGGATGTTAGACAGCGGTTGTTCGCTCCGTCCCGATCTGCGATGCCGCGCGCGATCGGCCTCGAGCTGGAGCTGATTCCGATAATCAGCTCGACGAAAAAACCCGCCCTACCGGCACGCGGCGAACCTCTTTCGACGGCCGATATCGTGTCGCGGCTGGGAACACGCGAACACTGGATGGAAAAACCAGCTGACGATGATCCGCCGTCCTGGGAGCTTCGCGACGGAGCCCGCATTTCGTTCGAGCCAGGCGGGCAGATCGAGATCAGTACGAGCCCGCACGCGACCGCATCGTCAGTAATCGACTCGACTCAAGCTCTCGTTGCCCTTTTGAGAAATGCGATGCAACGAGAGGGCATCGAGCTGATTGCTCGCGGCGTAGATCCATACAACGGCATCGACGCCGTCCCGCTCCAATTGCATCGGGAGCGATATAGCCGCATGACACGCTACTTCGATTCGATCGGACCGTCGGGTGTGCGGATGATGCGGCAGACCGCCGCCCTCCAGATAAATGTGGAGCGAGGAGAAGATCCGAAATCCAGGTGGCGACTGCTCAACGAGCTGGCACCGGTCGTCGTCGCGCTCTTCGCCAATTCGCGCGATTACGCCGGCTCGTCGACCGACGCCGCCAGTTACCGCGGTCAGCTGTGGCGCTCGCTGGATTATTCCCGCACTGGAATCGTCTACGACGAGCGCAGATTCGTCGAACGATATTTCGAGTTCGCCCTCGATGCGATAGCGATGCGAAGCGGTGAGGGAGCCGGGCCATACCGGACGTTTCGAGATTGGATGCGCGATCCGGCGGTTACCGCTGATGATTGGCTGTTCCACCTTTCGACGCTTTTTCCAGAAGTGCGCCCCAAGGAATATTTCGAGCTGCGGTCGGCGGACACGATCGAGCCTGAATTCCTCGCCGCACCGGTGGTATTCGTCGCGGGTCTGGTTTACGACAATGAAAGTGCAGCTGCCGCGGCGGAACTGATCGGAGCACCTGACTCCGATCTTCTCGAGCGCGCGAGCAAAGCGGGGCTCGACGATCCGGAGCTGTGTTCGCTGGCGGCGGATCTGAGCGATCTGGCGCTCGAAGGAGCACGGCGGCTGGGCGAGAGCTATATCTCGGCGCGGCACCGCGATGAGGCGAGACAATATTTCAAACGTGCGTGCCGCCGTGATTAGCGGACAGGTTTCAGTCGGAGAGGGTTCAGTCGCGTTTACTTTCGCACTCCAATGCGCGTACTCGAGTTTCTGATCCTGCAGGTTGCGGCCGCGTCGCCACCCTCCGCGGCGATTCGCATCAATCAGCTCGGATACCTTCCCGACGCGCCCAAGGTGGCTGTCTTCTGCTCACTGGGGGAGACGGAGCTGCGGGACTTCGCCGTCACCGACCAGTCCGGGAAAAAGCTGCTACAGAGATCCGCAGTGGCGGCAAAACCTTTTGGCCCATGCGCGACCAACTATAGGCTCGACTTTTCGTCGATCAGCAAACCTGGTGAGTACCGCATTTCAGCCGGTGGCGTCAATTCACCAACAGTGCGGATTCGCGACAATGCCTACGCAGCGGCGGCCGACACGCTGCTGTACTACATGAGGGAGCAACGCTCGGGGTTCAACCCGCTTTTCAAAACGGTAGTCCACAGCCGCGATGGCATCGTCGTCGATGACCCTGTACGTGCCGGCAAATTCGTCCCCGTAACTGGAGGATGGGCGGACGCGTCCGACTACCTCCAGTACGTAATGACGTCGGCCAATGCGACGTTCGTGATGCTGATGGCTTATCGCGACCACCCGGCCTCTTTTGCCGATCATTTCGACTCGCGCGGACTTCCGGAGGGCAACGGAGTTCCTGACATCCTCGACGAAGCACGTCACGGTCTCGAGTGGCTCGCGCGCATGTTCCCGTCCGATTCCGAGATGTACAACCAGCTCGGCGACGATCGTGATCACACATACTGGGATCTGCCGACCACCGATTCAGCGGATTACGGTTGGGGCAAAGGAAAAGAGCGGCCGGTCTACCCGTGTACTGGTAAGCCTCAGGGATTGTTCAAGTACAAGAACAGATCGAATGGCTTTGCTTCGACTGCTGGGAAGTACGCGTCGGCGTTCGCTCTCGCCGCATCCATCTACCGAAAGCGCGATCCAGCCTACGCCACCAAGCTGCGTCAACGAGCGCTCGCAGCATACGCGATCGGCAGGAAGTCTCCCGGCGTCTGTCAGGGTGCGCCGGGTCACGCTCCGTACTACTACGAGGAAGACAATTGGGTCGACGACATGGAGCTCGCTGCGGCGGAGCTCTACTCGCTCACTCGCGAGCGCACCTACCTGCGAGAGGCGCTCGAGTACGCATCACGCGAGCCCGTAACTCCCTGGATGGGAGCAGATACAGCGAAACACTATGAGTGGTATCCGTGGCACAACAACGGTCACTATGAGATCTGGCGCAGTGCAATCAGTGCCGCCGATAAAAAAATCCTGACCGGGTACTACCGAAAGGGGCTCGCAGCGGTCGCGGCTCGAGCGGACAATGGATTCAGGATCGGTATACCGTTCATCTGGTGCTCCAACAACCTCATGACATCCTTTGCGACCGAGGCTTACCTCTATCGTCGCATGACGGGCGACAACCAGTTCCGCGAATATGAGCAGGCCGCGCTCGACTGGCTGTTCGGCGCGAACCCATGGGGAGTCTCGATGGTGATTGGTCTGCCCCACGATGGCATATTCGCGCGCGATCCACATTCGGTCGTCGCCAAGGAGATGCACGTCGAGCTGACAGGAGCGTTGCTCGACGGTCCCGTCTACTCGTCGATCTACAAGAACCTGCTCGGCATTAGCCTCCATGAGGTGGACGAGTATGAGCCGTTCAACACGGGATTCATCGTCTACCATGACGACGTCGGAGACTACTCGACGAACGAGCCGATCATGGATGGGACGGCAAATTTGAGCTACCTGCTGGGCGCGATGGGCGACCGGCGCCGCTGAACGTGCCCGAGCTCCCCGACATCACCGTCTACATCGAAGCACTCGAAGCGCGTGTTGTCGGCCAACCGCTGGAGCGCGTGCGCATCGCGAAACCATTTCTGCTTCGGTCCGTCGATCCGCCGATCAGCGCGGCGAATGGGAAGTACGTCGGCGGCGTGAGAAGAATGGGTAAGCGAATCGTCCTTGAGTTGGAGGACGATCTTTTCCTGGTCATACATCTGATGATCGCCGGCCGTCTCCGCTGGGTGCCGGCCGGCGGAAAGGTGCCCGGGAAAATCGGGCTCGCGGCATTCGATTTCCCTAACGGCACGCTGATTCTTACGGAGGCTGGCTCGAAACGGCGTGCGTCCCTCTGGCTCGTGCGCGGTGAAGCCTCACTGGAGCAATTCGAGCGTGGCGGTCTCGAGGTGCTCGACGCGAATTTGGCGCAATTCACCGAGCGGCTGATTCTGGAGAATCACACGCTCAAGAGATCACTCACCGATCCACGCTTGTTCAGCGGCATCGGGAACGCGTATTCCGACGAGATCCTTCACCGTGCGAAGCTCTCGCCCGTCAAGCACACCCGACGTCTCAGCGAAGGAGAGATCGCTCGCCTGTTCGACGTTACCCGCGCAACACTCATCGACTGGATTGAACGTCTTCGCAAGGAATCGAAAGGCGATTTCCCGGCGAAGGTGACCGCATTTCGCGACGACATGGCCGTGCATGGAAAGTTCGGGAAGCCGTGCCCGGTATGCGGCACGCCGGTCCAGCGTATCCGCTACGCCGACAACGAGACCAATTACTGTCCGCGCTGTCAGACCGAAGGGAAGCTACTCGCCGACCGTGCCCTCTCCCGCTTGCTCAAGCAGGATTGGCCGCGCTCGATCGACGAGCTCACCTGGAGCTAGATCGTCCCCGCGTTGATCCATTTCACCACACGCGGTGGCTCGTAGGCTTCGAAACGCGAAAGGAGAGCAAGCGGATCGCTTTCGACGATCACCATCGCCCGATGTACTTCGCGGACGAATTTTTCCTCGACCGCGTGATCGAGGAAGGCGAGTAGCGGATCGAAGTACCCCGCCACATTGAGCAGCCCGCACGGCTTCTCGTGCATCCCGAGCTGACCCCAGGTCCAGATCTCGAAGAATTCCTCGAG
>WNGC01000032.1_pt1 | contig 68452 bp, 59 predicted proteins | sample 5400051 | NCBI WGS metagenome assembly WNGC01 (sample SAMN13153368, study PRJNA577476) | soil metagenome | isolation source: 20 cm soil or saprolite under grassland replicate 2 | place: USA:California | collected 2016-06-15
GCCATCACGATTTCGAGCGACCGAACGTGATCGGCTGTCGTTCCGTAGATAGGACAACGCGCGCCTGAGGAATTGTTGGCAATCATTCCGCCCAGCGTTGCGCGCGAGCTGGTGGCGACGTCCGGGCCAAAGCAAAATCCGTGCGGCCTCAGAAAATCGTTGAGCTGGTCGAGCACCACGCCCGCTTCGACACGCACGCTGCGCTTTTCCAGATCGAGATCGGTGATCTGGCGGTTATAGCGCGAAAAATCAACGATCAATCCTTCGCCAATCGCACTTCCAACCAGACTCGTGCCGGCGCCACGCGGCGTGACCGAAAAACCCGCGTCAGCCGCTGCGCGGATAACGAGACTTGCCTCTTGTGCACTTTTCGGAAATGCGACGCCTACCGGCTCGATTTGATAAATGGACGCGTCAGTCGCGTATAGTTGACGCGTCAGATTATCAAAGCGCGCGTCGCACCCCGTTTGCTTGATTTTCCTTTCCTGCGCGGAAGTCATTTTGTCATTCTGAGCGAAGCGAAGAATCTCGAGCTTGAGGAAATAATCAGAGATGTTTCGCTCCGCTCAACATGACAGTTACAGCCAAGTAGTTCCGCTACAACAAATCCAGCTGTGCGGTTTCCGGCATTGCCTCCGCAAAACGAACGCCGACGCCGATGAGGCGCACGGGTTTTCCAGTGCGGGCAAAAGCTTCCGCAAGCAGCGAGCGAAAATCTTGCAAAGTAAGCGCGAGACCCGCGCGCTCGGCAGTCGTCCGTGTGAAATCGTTGAATTTCAGTTTCACGAAAATTTTTGTGATCTCACGCGTCGATTCTTTTTGCGCGAGATCGGCCATCAAGTCCTGGAAGAGTTCTTCCAGTTTTTCTTCGCATTGCTCGAGCGTGGTCAGATCGGCAGCGAAGGTTTCCTCAGTGCTAAGAGATTTGCGCGGACGATCCGGTTCGACTGACCGATGATCGATGCCGCGGCAAAGATCGTAAAGCTCGAGACCGAACTTGCCGAAAACATCGACAAGCTCCGGACGCGAAAAGCGCTGAAGTTTGCCGCATGTTTTAACGCCGATCTTCTCTAACTTTCGCTCGGACTTCTCGCCGATTCCCCAGATTTTGCGCACCGGCAAATCTTTCATGAACTCGGACACGTCTTCAGACCTCACTTCGAATTGGCCGTTCGGCTTTTTTATTTCGCTGGCGATCTTAGCGATGAGTTTGTTCGGACCAACTCCCGCCGATGATGTCAGCTTCGCTTCGTGAAAAATCGTGTTGCGGATCGCTTGCGCCAACGGCCCCGGCGCGCTCGGGTGCGCAGTGACATCAAGGTACGCTTCATCGAGCGAGAGCGGTTCAATCAACGACGTGAACCGATGCAGGATTCCACGAATGACTGCGGCTTCGCGCCGATAAACATCGAAGCGCGTAGGCAGCACGATCAAATTCGGGCAGCGTTGCAGCGCCATGAAAGTTGGCATCGCCGAGCGCACACCGAACTTGCGCGCCTCGTAATTACAGGTCGTCAACACCCCGCGCCGGTCGCGCGCGCCACCCACACCGACGGGTTTACCGCGCAACGAAGGGCGATCGCGCACCTCGATCGCCGCATAAAAGCAATCCATATCGAGATGAATGATTGCTCGCGGCGTCTTCTCGCTTTGCACGCGGAAATTTCGCACAACCCAGAAAGCAGGCCATCCGGCGTTTTCTCACACGAATCGCAAATTTCAGGCTTTGCAAATCGCGCTTCCGTTTAGATATTACGGCGTAACTTTCTCCTGAAATGGACGCTTCCACTGCTGTCGACACCCATCACGATCCACACGCACACGCCGCCGAGCACGAACACCACGAGCTCGGGTGGTGGCGAAAATATATTTTCTCCACCGACCATAAAGTCATCGGGATCCAGTACGGCCTTTGCGGCTTGGTGTTCCTCTTCTTCGGGTTTTGCCTGATGATGTTGATGCGCTGGCAACTGGCGTATCCCGGCCAGGCGCTGCCGGTGATCGGCAAATGGCTGCCGCACATCTTCGGCACGGGCTCGATGGCGGACGGAAAAATGACGCCGGATTTTTACAACTCGCTGGGCGCGATGCATGGCACGATCATGATTTTTGCGGGCGTCGTGCCGGTGGCGTTCGCCGCTTTCGGAAATTTTGTTGTGCCGCTGCAAATCGGCGCGCCAGATATGACATTTCCAAAAGTGAACGCCGCGAGTTTCTGGGCGTTCGCGGTAGGTGGCGTGATCATGCTGATCAGTTTCTTCGTGCCCGGCGGCGCGGCCAAGAGCGGCTGGACTTCTTACACGCCGCTCGCTGCCTTCGCTGATACCGGGCAGGGGATTAATCCTTTTTTCAACGGCCAGACGCTGTGGCTGACGGGATTTATTTTTCTGATCACGTCTTCACTGCTTGGCGCAATCAATTTCATCACCACCATCATCCAATTGCGCGCCAAAGGGCTGACGTGGATGCGACTGCCATTTTTCGTGTGGGCGCAATTTGTGACCGCGTTTCTGTTGCTGCTGGCGTTCCCGCCACTCGAAGCTGCGATCATCATGCAGTGGATGGATCGGGTCGCGCACACGAGCTTTTTCCTGCCCGCCGGTCTGGTGGTCAATGGCACGCCGGTGTCCATCAGCGGCGGCGGCAGTCCCCTTTTGTGGCAACATTTGTTCTGGTTCCTAGGTCACCCTGAGGTTTACGTGCTGATTTTGCCTGCGTTCGGGATCGTCGCCGAAATCCTGGCAAACAATTCGCGCAAGCCGCTCTGGGGCTATAAATCGCTGGTCTTTTCCGTGTTGGTGATTGGATTTTTGTCGTTCATCGTGTGGGCACATCACATGTGGATGACCGGCATGGGCACTGCGGTCAGCGCATTTTTCCAAACCACTACGCTGCTGATCTCCATTCCATCGGTGATCATCTTGAGCGCGTTTTTCATTTCACTTTGGGGCGGCTCGATCCGCTTCACCGTGCCGATGCTTTTCACCATCGCATTCCTGCCGATGTTTGGAATCGGCGGCCTCACCGGCATCCCGCTGGCGTTTAATTCAGCCGACCTTTATCTGCACGACACCTACTACATCATCGCGCATTTCCATTACATCGTTGCGCCTGGCACACTCTTCGGGCTTTTCGCCGGGATTTATTATTGGTTCCCGAAAGCGACTGGCCGAAAGATGAACGATTTCTGGGGCAAAGTGCATTTTTGGCCGACGTTCATCTGCATGAACGTGATTTTTCTTCCAATGTTCTTGCAGGGAATGGCCGGGATGCATCGCCGTTGGTACGACGGCGGCCAAGGATGGGCTGTTTCGAACGAACACACGATTTGGGGACTGACTGGGTTCCAGTGGAACGTGCCGATCTCCTGGGCTGCGTGGATCATGGGTCTCGCCCAAATCCCGTTCATCATTAATTTCTTCTGGAGTATTAAACATGGCGAGAAGGTGAACGACAATCCGTGGGAAGCGACTACGCTGGAGTGGACTGCGCCTTCGCCACCGCCGCACGGAAATTTTATTCATACGCCTGTCGCCTACCGCGGGCCTTATGAATACAGTCTCCCAGGCAGCGAACGCGATTACACGATGCAGAATGAGCCGGTGCAACCCGCCGAGCGGACTCGGCGCAAGCCTCCCGCCGAACTAATTCCCGCGTAGCTGGTCGATCGCGATCTGCTGAACCATGGAAATTCCGTACACAATTTCGACTCGGCCTGACACAGGTCTTTGGAACGCGAAGATCGGCATCTGGCTTTTTCTGGCATCGGAAGTGATGCTCTTCGGCGGGCTTTTCTCAGCCTACATTTTTCTGCGCATCGACGCGGCGCCGGGCATGTGGCCGCACGGATTACTCAACGTCCCCGTTGGCACGATGAACACGGCCATCCTGATCCTGTCCTCGGTCACTGTGGTGCTGGCATGGGCGTCGCTGAAGATGAGAAGATATCGCGCCTACTGGTGGTACATGCTGGCTACCATTTCATGCGGCGTGATTTTTTTAACCGTCAAACTCGCTTATGAATGGCCGCAGAAGTTTGAGCACTTCGGCGCTTACATTAAGCCGGAAGCGCTAGGCAAATACGAAAAATATTTGGGGAACGAGCGTCGCGCCGAAAAGGGAATGGAACCGCGAATCGAAATCACCGGCCACCTGCACAGCCAGAACGCCAAGGAATATGAAGTGGCACTCGATCCGGTGAATGCTGAGCCGGACAATCCGTCGATGGATCGACCACATTTTTTCCCGCTGCCGGTCACCGACAAAATCGCAACGATTGAAAAGGAGGACGTGGAGCGTGCCACGATGTTTCTGCCGACGCACAGCGCGTATTTCGCGAGTTATTTCACGATCACCGGTCTGCACGGCATGCACGTGCTGGGCGGCGTGCTCGTGTTTATTTACATGTGGCTGCCGGTCAGCAAAAGGCTTTACCAGCGCAACCCGGAACACCTGGCGAATCGCGTCGAAGTGAGCGGCCTTTTCTGGCACTTTGTCGATCTGATTTGGATATTTGTGTTCCCACTTTTTTATCTCCTCTGAGCCATGAACGGCCACCCAGAAATTTCGCGTTCTGTAGGGGAAGCTGTCAGCTTCCCCTACAAACAGAGATCCAAGCCATGAACAATCCGCCCGATATTTCGCAGGATCCCAAGGAGTACGAGGAATACGCGCACGGCGTACAAAAGCACGTAAGAGCCTATCTGATGGTGGGCGCGCTTCTGCTCACCTTCACCGCGATTACGGTTGCGCTTTCGTACGTCGATTTCGGAACCCGCAAAGCGAACATCGGCATCGCCATGCTGGTAGCGACGTTGAAAGCGGGAGCTGTTGCCCTGGTTTTCATGCATCTGGCCGCGGAAAAACGTCTCATTTATCGCATCCTGATTTTCACCGGGTTTTTTGTGCTCGGTCTCTTCTGGCTTATTTTATTGGCGTGGTACGATTACCCGGTGTTTCGCTAAATGTCCCTTAAAGCTTTCCATATCGTTTTCATCATTTTCTCGACGCTGCTTGCGATCGGGACCGGAGCTTGGTGCATCTGGGTCGATCTGGTGGAAGGCGCGCCAATTTATCTTGCCGGTGCGATTGCGTCGTTTGCAGCTGCCATAGCGCTGATGGTTTACGGCGTCTGGTTCTACAGGAAAATGAAGCGATTGCGAATCATCACGTGAAAAAGGTATTCTGGTTGCTGGTTTTGTCGGTGTTGATGGCAATTCAACAAGCGAGTGCGTGTCCGTTTTGCTACGGTGCGAAGGATGGAAAATCGACGGAGCACATGGCAGTCGCGATCTGGTTTCTGTTTGGCGCAGTCCTTTCGGTGATTGGTGGGATTGGCGTATTCAGTTTTCACCTCTGGCGGCATGGTCGCATGCCGGCGGAGCCGCACCACGAGCTTACCGAGGAAGATCTGGCCAAATATGAATAGCCTGGCGCTGATCAATGAGTTTCTGGGCCAGCCGCCGAACGCCTCGTCGCACGGATATCAGATCGACCATATCCTCGAGTTTTGTCATTGGTTCATGGCCGCGCTGTTTATTGGTTGGTCGGCGTTTTTTATTTTTGTCCTGATTCGCTTCCGGAAACGCCGGCAGCCGAGCGCCGATCACCTCGGCGTGCGGAGCGGCATTTCAACGCATCTGGAATTCTCCGTTGTGCTGATCGAAGCGGTGCTGCTCCTCGGGTTTGCCATTCCGCTTTGGGCGAAACGCGTGAATCAATTTCCGCCAGGCAAAGAGGCGCTTGTTGTTCACGTCGTGGCGCAGCAGTTCAGTTTTAATTTTCACCTGCCTGGACCGGATGGCCAGTTTGGCAGGCGCGATTCGAGTTTTGTGAGCAACTCAAATCCGGTGGGCCTCGATCCGAATGATCCCGCCGGCAAAGACGACATCGTGACCACAGGCGAACTTCACGTGCCAGTGAATCGCCCTGTGATTTGCGAGCTTTCCTCAAAAGATGTGATCCACGACTTCTTCGTGCCCAGCATGCGGATTGCTGGCGACGCAATTCCCGGTTCACTTATTCCAATCTGGTTCACGCCAATCAAGACTGGCACCGACGAAGTGATTTGCGGCCAGCTTTGCGGGCTCGGCCATTATGGAATGAAAGGCACGCTTGTGGTGGATACGCCGCAGGATTACCAGGCATGGCTCAAGGAGCGCGCCGAACTCGCCGGTGGCACGCAAGGCGCTGCTCCTTCCCAGTCGCCAGGTGCGTCAAAAACTGAAAACGCGCCCACGCAGCCGCAACCCTCGCCGGGTGCTCCGCAGCAGCCGAAAAACAAACCCGCTGCGCCTGTCCCATCCCCAAATCCCGGCGGATAATCCGCTTTCTGTAGCGGCGCTCTATGAGCGCCGGATTGTCAATGCGACAGTCGACGCTAGCAAACTCGGCGGTCACAGACCGCCGCCACAGTCAATGGCTGAACCGCTTCGCTTGGCTCGCATGCATCGCGACGCTGTTGTTGATTTGCAGCGGCGGGATGGTCACAAGCAAAAACGTCGGCCTCGCTGTGCCCGATTGGCCGACCACATTCGGCTACAACATGTTTCTGTTCCCCGTTTCCAAATGGGTCGGTGGAATCTTGTTTGAGCACACGCATCGTTTGATGGGCTCGCTTGTTGGGTTTCTCTCGATCATCCTCGCGGCATGGCTTTGGCTGCGTGAAGAACGCCGCTGGGTGCGCAACCTCGGTATGGTCGCGCTTCTGGGCGTGATCTTGCAAGGAATTCTCGGCGGCCTTCGTGTCACGATGATGAAGGATGAAATTGGCATCTTTCACGCGTGTATCGCGCAGGCATTTCTCGGCTTGCTCGTCGTCATTGCGCTGGCCACGACAAATTTTTGGCAAATGCTGGCGAATCTGCGAATCGATCCTCTAAAGCTCACGCAAATCAAAACGCTTGCGATTGGAATAACGCTTGCGATTTACCTGCAGCTTGCGCTCGGGGCGACGATGCGACACCAGCATCGGGACCTTTCGATTCTCGATTTTCCGACGGCAAATGGCGCGTGGATACCGGACACCAGCGCAACTGCGCTTGCAAAAATCAATGCGTGGCGCGACGCGCGGGGATTATCCGACGTGACTGCGTTCCAAATCTGGTTGCAAATGGCGCATCGGTTTCTCGCCCTTGTTATCGGTATCGCTGTAACCGCTTTTTCTCTCCGCGTCCGGAGAGATGCGCCTCGTTTTGTTGCGCTGAAGCGATTGTCGATCTTGTGGGTCGTGTTGGTCACTTGTCAGATTGTGCTCGGCGCCTGGACGATTTGGAGCAACAAAGCTGCCGATGTGGCGACCGCGCATGTCGCCCTCGGCGCGATCATGCTATCTTTTGGCGTGAGCATTTCTGCGATCTGCTGGCGAATTTTGCAAACAGAAGCAGGTCGTCCCGCAGCCGCCGGACCGGGCGCGCCGCACAGCCAACCGATTCCAGTATGAAGACGGCTGCGATTGAAAATGCGAATACTGTGCCATTACGTAATCGAGTCGTTGCCGATCTCGCCGAGTTGGTCAAAGCCCGATTGACGCTCCTGGTGCTGCTTACGACTGCGGTTGGTTTTTATCTCGGATCGGAATCCCCGGTGGATTACATCGCGCTTTTTCACGTTGTGTTCGGAACCGCTGCAGCAGCGGCGGGCGCAGCGGCGCTCAACCAATGGTGGGAACGCAGAGTCGATGCACTGATGCGCCGCACAAGAATGCGCCCAATTCCCGCCGGCCGAATGCCGCCATCGCAAGCGCTTGTGCTTGGGATCGCCCTGTCGGTTTTCGGAGTCGCATATCTGGCCATTGTCTGCAATTTGCTGAGCGCGATACTCACGGCGATAACGATCGGGATTTACATTTTTGCCTATACTCCGCTGAAGCGCACCAGCACTGGGAATACGGCGGTCGGCGCAATCCCGGGTGCGATTCCGCCGATAATCGGCTGGGCGGCTGCGCGCGGAGACATCGGCGTTGGCGCATGGAGTCTTTTCGCGATTATTTTTCTGTGGCAATTGCCCCATTTCTTCGCCATCGCGTGGATGTACCGCGAAGATTATTCGAGGGCCGGGTTCCGCATGATTTCCAGCGATGATCGCACCGGCGAACGCAGTGCCAGCCAGAGCGTGTTCTTCTGCATCCTACTACTGGTGATGGCAGGGCTGCCTGCGTTTCTAGGCATCGTCAATTTTGTTTATCTTGCCATCGAGCTTTTGCTCGGCGGCTTGTTCATTGCCGTTGCGATGCGCTTTCTACGCCTTCGAACGCCGGGCGCGGCGCGTGCGTTGTTCATTACGTCCATCGTGTATCTCCCGTTGCTACTCGGCGCACTCGTTCTGACGAAATCATGAGAACAAGACACACGATCTTTGTAGGGGAAGCCGTCAGCTTCCCCTACAGCGTGTTCGGGCCAACGAATCGATGAATACAACCGTTGCGACAACACATCGGGCCCCGACGCGCAGCGGCATCGCCTGGAAGGTGACGTTAATCCTGATCCCACTCATCACGCTGGGACTCTTGCTTTGGCTGCGTCAGTTGGAAGTCAACGCGCTTCGGCAGCGCACTGTTTCTTCCTACGGCATGGTGCCCTCATTTCAGTTAGTTAATCAGAATGGACAACCGTTTGGTTCAGCGCAGTTGGCCGGCAAAATCTGGATCGCCGATTTCATTTACACGATGTGTCCGGGGCCATGCCCGATGATCAGCAGCCGAATGAGTGAATTGCAAAAGCCATTGGAAAAGACCGATGTGCATCTGGTCTCATTCAGTGTCGATCCGGATAAAGACACACCGCAGGTTCTGCGCAGCTACGCGGAGAAATGGCAGGCTGAACCGGGCCGCTGGGATTTTCTTACGGGACCAAAATCCGCGATCTACAAGCTTTCCCACGAGGGCTTTAAGCTCGCGGTATCCGACGGTAGTGATGCACAGGGAATTCCGGTTCACAGCACACGGATGGTGCTCGTGGATCGACATGGTCAAATCCGTGGTTACTACGATGCGACCGAAGCCGATGCAGTGACGAAATTGGTTGCCGACACGGGTCATTTGCTGCGCGAGCAACCGAAATAAGTCTCGCCGCAAGTATCATCCGACCGGCTCCGGACCGGCGCTTGGCCCTTCGTCGCAAACCATTCGCAGATACTCGCGATATTCGTTCCTCGGTAATCGGTCGATGAGCTTCGCGAGATCGGATTGGGTAATGAAGCCCATCCGGAATGCGACCTCTTCCAGGCACGCGATTTTCAGTCCCTGTCGATGCTCGATGGTGGCGATGTAATTACTCGCCTCGAGCAACGTCTTCGTGGTGCCGGTGTCGAGCCAGGCCATGCCCCGGCTAAGCAACTTCACGTGCAGCTCGTCGCGCTCAAGATACAGCAAATTCAAATCGGTAATCTCGAGCTCGCCGCGCGCCGATGGCTGCAACGTGCGACAAAGTTCGATGACTTTGTCGTCGTAAACGTAAAGCCCGGGCACGGCGAAATGGCTCTTAGGTTGTTTCGGTTTTTCCTCGAGGCTAATGGCTTTGCCTTCGGCGTTGAACTCGACTACGCCGTAGCGCTCGGGATCGCGAACCTGATAGCCAAAAATGAATGCCCCACGTTCGATGGCGAGCGCATCACGGTAAAAGTCGAGTTTGCCGTAGAAAATGTTGTCGCCAAGAATGAGCGATGCGCCGGAGGCGCCGACAAATTTTGCGCCGATCAAAAAAGCTTGCGCGATACCTTCGGGCTTCGGTTGAGGCGCGTACTCGATGCGAATGCCGAGTTGCGAGCCGTCGCCGAGGTAGTCCTCCAGCATTGGCAGATCTTTCGGCGTTGAGATGATGAGCACCTCGCGCAGCCCGCCAAGCATCAAGGTCGCCAATGGGTAACAGATCATCGGCTTGTCGTAAATCGGCAACAGCTGTTTGCAGACGATTTTCGTCAGCGGATAAAGACGTGTTCCCGCGCCACCGGCGAGAAGAATGGCTTTTTTCATTTTCGATTTTCTATTCGACTTGCTTTGATCGCTCAGCACAAGCTTTCGATTCCTGGCTTCTGCAGCTCCAGCCCAAAAGCAATTCCACCCATTGTCGCCAGAACTTTGTGTGACTGGTCAAATGGAACCTGCCGGTTTCATCCAGCATAAACGAGCCATACCCTGCTTCGAGCAGTTTGCGATCATGAACACGGCCTCCAACGCACTGCGGCAAAGCCACCCCGATCCACGCCCGCGGTAATGGTGGACGCCGCTCGATTGTGGCGCTCACTGTGACGTTAAGAAGATCTTTTAACATGAGCGCACAAACGAGGGCACGGGAACTCGTGGCGTGTACATGCGACAGTTTTTTGTCTCGAAGCAATCTTCGCAAAACCAGGGCGAACCGCGCTTGCCGCAAGAAGATTGCGCTTGGCGCCCGGTCGCGCTGCTGAGCTCGGTCTTCCTCCAATCTTTGCGCGAGGCCTGAGTTGGCCCGGCATTCTGTTTCTATCACCATTGCGTCCGGCAAAAATTCGAGCGACGGGGCTATTTCCTCCATTGCATGGGTGAACCGGCGCCTGGAATCCAATTCGCACACAAACGGGATGATAGGCACATGATGTTGCTTCATCTGCTCGAGCTCGCGTTCAAGCAGCGGCAGATCGTTATCCGGCCAGCGATCGATCAGATATGCCACTTCTGTAGCCGCTTCGGTGTGCGAAGCGTGCACGTCGCCCACAGGGCGACGGCTACAGCCTTGTTCGAAAAGTTTCAGCAACGGCGCGACAGTGTGTTCAATTCGGAAATGCCGCTCAATGCGTGCACGTCCTGCACAGCCGTACCGCACTCGCAATTCGCGATCACAGAGCAACTTTTGGAGAGCCTCGGTCAACGCGGTGGTGTCGGCAGGGGAAACCAATAGACCGGTTTCGCCATCGATCATTAATTCTGGAATCCCGGCAAGCCGGGTGGAAACCACCGGACGCGCCGAAGCCATGGCTTCAACAATTACGGTAGGAAAAACGTCGCTAGCACCCTCGGAATCTGTCACTGATGCGAGCGCGAAAAGATCAGCGGTCTGGAGTTTTTCCAGCACTGCTCCTTGCGACAGAGAACCGAGCAGATTGACTCGCGACGAGAGGTTCAACGAATCCACCTTCAGCCTGAGCCTGTCGCGCAGCGGCCCATCTCCAATGATATCACAGCTAAAATCGAATCCGCGACGCGCGAGCTCGGCGCAGGCGTCGATAAGATGTTCAAATCCCTTAAATTCAACGAGTCGGCCAACACTGATAATGCGCGGCACGTGATTCATCGTGGCCAGAGCTGGCGCTGGAAAACGTTCGAGATCGATTCCGTTGTAAACACGGTGAATTTTGCAAGCGGAATCCGGACAGCGCTGGCGAAGAAGCTCGCGGCTGTAATCGGTCTCGGCCGCGACGAACTCGGCCGCAGCGCAGATCTCGCGAAGAAGATCGTCGCTGCCTAGGTCCTTCATGAAATCCTGACCATGTGCCGTGACGCTGAACGGAATGCCGGAAATTTCCTTCAGAAAAACTGCGGTATGCGCCGCGCGATTGGCAAAATGCACATGCACATGATCGACCCCGTTGCGCGCGAAGAAGTCGGCGAAATAGAGGGCGTTGCGTGCGCGCTGCTCTGCCTTTACAACTGGCCCATATCTTTCATCGTGTCGTTCGACCAAATTCCGCGGCCACCTGCCGGCAATTTTTGCGTTCTTCTCTGAGACTCTGAGGATTTCTTGCGGCGGCGCATAGTGAATGGGCGCACGCAGGCAAGAGATATGTTCGTGACGCAAACTCGTAAGCGGCGAATAGATCGACCCGATCGCCAGGTCGAGACCGAGTCGCTCCAGCGCGAGCATCTCCGCGTCGCAAAACGTTTGCGAAATAACGGGATACCGAGAGTAAAGATAACCGAGCCGCATCGAGACGGATGATTACGCGGGCGAAGGCGGAATAGCAATCGATTGTAATTGCGCTCCAATTCAACGTTGAACGCTCAACGTCCAACGCTTAACGATTGAGTCGCGGTCGCTTTAAAATTGGGCGTTCAGCGTTGGACGTTGGGCGTTTCTGATACCTATGAAAACCGCACGTCCTTACCCGGGTCCATCTCGAAATCGAGCACCAGTGAATCCTCGGTGTTCGGCTTGATTACTTCTTCCGTGAACTTCACGAAGATCGAGTCTTCGCGAAAAATTGCATATTTATCCATCGACTCAAAATCGATAGCGATGAAGAATGGCCACGGGTTTTCAGGATCGATGCGTTTCCCGCATTTGATGCTAAGAACCTCGGGAATTTTCAGGAGCTGCATTCGCGCGTTCATCATCATCTCTTCCACACGGGCGGGGGTGACCTCAGGGTTAAGTTTGTAGAGAACGATGTGATGAACCATGAGGGTAAAGCTAATAGGCGTTTCCAAGGTGCGTTGCAAGCATGAATGCGTGGCCGAGCAATAATGAACAGCCGAATACCTGCGGTTGCGGTTTGTGGAGAGCGCATGAAATGAGCCAAATCGCTTTGCAGGTGCGAATTGACAACGTCGAAGTTGCTCGATACCGATTTCTTTCAGTCGTATGCGTAATTATGGAAACATGCACGCGTTGGATGATGACCGCTGGCACTGCAGGCTCTGCGGGCAACCTCTTGCAACGAGATCTGCCACGGGCTTGGAGAATGAGGTCATGCTTTCGGTCATTGTTCCGGTGCACGACGAAAGCGAGCAGATAGCTCAGAATCTGTCGCTGATACAGGCGGAAACTTCGAAGACAGGATTGCCGATGGAGTTGATCGTCATTGACGACGGCTCGACAGATAAAACCTGGGAAGCGTTGGAACACGTCGCCGAGAAAATGCCGGAACTAAAGGCGCTCCGGTTTAGCCGTAATTTTGGAAAGGAAGCAGCAATCTGCGCCGGATTGATCTACTCGTCCGGGCGCGCGTGTATCGTAATAGATTCCGATCTGCAGCACCCGCCGGAGTTGATTCCCGAAATGGTTCGACTGTGGAGGGACGAGCACTGGGACGTTGTCGAAGGGATAAAAAAAACGCGAGGCACGGAATCGCTGATTAATCGAATCGGTGCACGTTTCTTTTATCGCACGTTGAGTGGTCTGTCCGGTTATAGCCTCTACGGGTCCTCGGATTTCAAGCTTTTGGACCGCAAAGTTATGGACGCATGGCTGGATATGCGTGAGCGCAACACTTTTTTCCGTGGGATGGTTAGCTGGCTGGGATATAGGCGAAAGCAGATAACGTTCTCCGTAGCAAGGCGACGGTTGACGCGGTCTCGCTGGTCATTTTTTGGCCTGTTTCGGTTGGCCGTCATTGCGATCACAGCCTTCTCATCACTTCCGCTGCAGGCAGTCACTATTCTCGGGGGACTCTTCCTTCTGTGCGCGCTGCTATTCTCAGCTTACGCCCTTGTGCTGTATTTCATTGGGCTAGCATTTCCTGGATTTACCACGGTCATCATACTCGAGTTGCTGATAGGCGGCGTGTTAATGATCAGCCTGGGCATCATTGGCACTTATATCGCTCAAATTTACCAGGAAGTTAAATATCGACCGCGCTATATCGTTGCAGAAAGTCTCACCAGTCACCAGGGTGACAAATTGTCGACTGCTTTGGGAACCACGCAGACAGAGGCGATTCCTACGTTGACCGGTAAATCGTCAGTTTGAGAGCGGCTTCGGCGGAACCTGACGACGGCTTGCTGAGATGGAGTTACCAAACCAACATAGTCTAACGCACAGGGAAGGCGATGCGATCCAGATCAGCGGCGACTATCAAGCCCGCGCATTAAAATCAGACCGTGCCGCCCAACGCTTTTGGCACGAAGCGAAGTTCAGGTTAATTGAACGCGTCGCGATGCCTGAGAAATACGAGCGCGTCCTCGATGCGGGGTGCGGTTCGGGAACGATCAGTTATTTCTTGTCTCAACATGCCGGTGAGGTGGTAGGGATAGACAGCAATCCATCGGCAATAAACTTTGCAACAACTACCTATGATATGCCGAACCTTGGGTTTCGCCTCGGTCAATTCGAAGACCTAACAGCCGATAAACCGTTCGACAAAATCTACTGTATCGAAGTCATCGAACACCTTTATGAGCACCAAGTGACAGAGGTGTTCTCACTCTTCCATAGACTGACGAACCCCGGCGGCCAGCTTTTTCTTACGACCCCGAACTATCGGAGTGCCTGGCCGCTCATTGAATCGCTCTTAGACAGACTAGGGTTGGCAGCGAAGATGGACGAGGTCCAACACGTGACCCATTTCACAAAAAGCAAACTGGCTGCAGCCTGCGAGCGGACAGGGTGGAGAGTGCGTCGCATCGGTACTTTCAACGGACTCGCGCCATTCCTCGCTCCGATTTCGCACCGTATGGCGCTTCGGATGGAAGGAGTCGAGTTCTTGTTTAATCGCCTGCTTCTGCAAAATCTCTTGTTTTGCTTGTGCGCAAGGGACGTTTGATTTCGGAAGCTTCGGCCCTTTGATTTCCAGGCAAACCAGGAGGCCCAGAGTTGCAGTTACCTGTTGTACAAACCGATCAGAGATACTCGCTCAGAACCGATGTCCAGGACAAATAGTTTGTCCTTTGCCAGCGCGAGTGCCGACGGACCCTTCAGTTTGTCCGGAGGCGTCGGAGCCAATGTCTCAAGTCTCTTCCCCTGAAGATCAAAGACAGGAATGACGTTCATATGCGCGCTCGACGCGTACAGACGGGCTATGCCGGAGTTGATGGCCAGGTCTTCGAAGCCAGCAGGTTGTCCCCAATCAGGGACTGACCACTTGCTCAAGAATTTCCCTTGGGAATCGAATACCTCTATGCGGCTATTGCGAGGATCCGCGACATAAACTTTATTCGTCGTTGCATCAACGGCGACGGAAGTAGGGTCCTTGAATTGTCCATCACCGCTTCCGCTGCTGCCCCAGGTCACAAGCGCCTGCCCATCTTGATTAAACTTCACGATCCGGTTGTGACCCTGATCGACAACATAAACTGAGTCATCCGGGCCAATAGCGATTCTTCGTGGTCCATAAAACCCTGGGGCGGGGCCTTTCCACACGCCAAGAGAAGTCCCATCGGGAGCTAGTTTCTGCACACGATGATTAGACCCCTCTGCAACGTAAATATTACCCGCGCGATCAATTGCGATTCCATTGGGTTCACCGAATTGCCCAGCGGCATTGCCTTTGGTTCCTATGCTGGCGATAACGAGGCCTCCCGGCGAAAACTTCTCGATCCGGGCGTTGTTTGTATCTGCGACATAAATATCTCCCGCACTGTCGACTGCAAGGCCGCGCGGGTTATCGAACTGACCTTTTCCGCTTCCGATGCGACCTTCAAACATGGTAGCCGCACTTTTAGACAAGGAGCTTAACTGGGGAGGCCGCATCTCCGGCGTAGCAGGCAACGCTTTCACGCGTTCCTGGAATTGGTGAATATTTTTCTTCCTGATGTTCAAGACGTCGAACGTACTTACTCCCCCACCAAAGGAAAAAGAAATAGACTTTTCCGTTCCGGAATCGCCGAACGGTCGGAGTTCTTTGACGATTGTTTCCACTTTTGGGTCGTTTTCCCAGATTAGCTTCAGGTCTTTGCCATTCGGCACATAGTCAACAATGGCCTGCTTGTTATGGCTCCATACATCCTGCTGGGTCATCAGGGCAAAAGGATTACCACCACAAAAGGAAAGGATCCTGCCGTCGTCGTAATCATGCAAAAACAAGTGCAGAACCACGTTCGCATCCCGGGCGCAAATCAGCGTTTCATATGGAGGATCGTGAGCGCCTTGGACGCGATTGAACTCGTCATACTCCAAACGGGGAGGATCGAGAGGTTCTTTTCCGGCAACGATGCTTCTCAAGAATCGCGCCTCAGCAACGTTCTGCTGCGCAAAGTACCGCATCGAAGCCGGAGTCTTCGTCCTACTATAGATATATTGAACGGAGGGAACAAAACCGGATGCCAATGCAGAGGCTGCGACCCCGAGAATAATGATCTTAAATCCTGCGGGCAGTCTCAGTCTCAAAAGACCAGCAAAGACAAACCCCATGAGGATGATCCAGAACGGAATGGCAAGCAACAACCGATGCTCAACCGTAATCCCACCCGAGGTAAACACTGCTACGACAGGAAGCGTTGCCAGCAGTACGACCTCATAACGGCTTTGCCAAATAGCGACAATTAATCCCGGCAGCAAGAAACAGTAGTACGGTAGCGGGATAGGCAAAAAATCCGGGAAGAAAAGGCGAGGGCCTGGGACGCGAAAAAAACAGCTCCAGAGAATGGTGACGTAATATCGCATATCGTTGGGGGCTGGATTTCCCCGCAGTGCATGGGAGAAACGCCCCATAAACGTGCCCTCATAGTAAGTGTAATGTTCCCAATTGAAGATGATGTAACAAAGGATAGGCGTAGCAGCCAACACGAAGCCATACACGACCGTAGTAGGCGAACTCCACTTGATCTGCTTTAACCCTCTCCAACGCAAACCTGCATAAAAGATGGCCCAAAGAATGAGCGCCAGGACATATTGTTTTCCCACTGTTGAACTGGCGAGGCAGAGTCCCGCCGCAATTCCACCCAGCGATAAAGCAAGGCCAGAAGACGTTCTAAAGCCCAGATGCAGAAAATACAGAGATGCGACGCACAGAAGGACGGTCAGCGGATACCGATAGCCGACTAGGGTGTAAATGAATGCGAACGGGAGGAAATTGAAAAGCAGTGCTATGACAGATGTGACAATGTAAGATCCAAAAAATAGATCAACTAACAGAAGGCTGAAAATAAAGACCCCTGACCAAAGCACAAGAAGAGCTGCCTCATAAGATATGATATTATGGCCAAACAAATCGAGGAATGCCCAAAGGTAGTAGTGGAAAAGGGTCTCCCGCGAAATGAGGTAAGGATACGGATGAAACCAGGCAGGCTGAAAAGGATGACCCATCACGTAGCTCTTTAAGTACAACAGATCGATCGCGGAATCTTCGAAGAGGCCATTCCCGTTCCAAGGCGCCGTGCGGAAATTCCACAGGTGTGAAATTACGAAAAACAGGAGCCAGAACAGAAAGAATGCTGTTTTCGGCTTGATCCACGACTTTAAAGTCCCAGGCAGTTCATGTGGAGATGGCAGGAAAGTGAGCAGTACGAAAATCATGCTAAGCAACCAGCCGATTGGCTGCCATAGATCTCCCCAGCCCGATTTCCGGTAGTGCGCGGCGCCGCTCAGGACGCAAATCAGCAGACTAACGAATGATAAGCCGAATAACAGAATTCTCGGTGTAAGGAATCGGGCTTTCTTCTGTGACCAGTCCACAAGCCTACATGTCACTTCTCAACGACAATGAGTATCCGACGCGCCTACTTCGCCCTGTAAAGCTCATACGCACCGCTTTTCTGGACGACTTCGCAGTTCTGGCAGTCTGAGTTCGAGCTAAGGACAATTGCGCCGGGAGGAGGTTTCGTTCCATCGGGAAGACGAACAAACTCGGACATGCGCCTGCCTTCGACAGTGGCATACCAATACGCGTCCATGTAAGCAGGACCCCACCGCCCGTTCTCCAGATAGATTGGCCGCTCTGGCTGTGCGACTGCTGCGTCGTAGGCCGCCTTGTATGGAGCGTCGAAGACAAACTCTCGCTTTGGCCCTTCACGCCAGAAAGTAGTTTGGAAATCGATAGCTTGTAAAACCGTCGCCGCCAACAAAATTCCAAGAAAACCGAGTCGGATTGGTCGCGATAGGCCCAGGGTAGCAACAGTGGCCCGATTCGGTTGGCTACGATGCGACTCCCCACTCGTCATTGATGCCGTCTCCGTTGATTCAGTTGGAACAAGCAGCCATTCCAGCGCCGGGATTGTAAGCACTAGCAGGAAGACCGCGTAGCCCATCAGCCGCAGCTCGTGAAAGGGCCAGTCTGTGATGGCCCCTGGCACAATGGAAGCCGCTAGTCCATAGAGTACAAAGCGCCACCAAGGCTCGCGCCAGCGACGGGTAATGACCAGCAAAAGACCGCCGATTGCCAAAATGAAAGTGGCAAAAAATATCGCTCCGCCGGAACCTTCGACATGATGATGCCAATGACCATCGCCCGTCATAAGCAATGGGGTCAAACTCTGATCTTGCAGGTAGCACTTGACAAACTCATATCCCATTTCCATCCAAGGTCTTTCAGGCCTGATGTACGAAACCTCCCAAAGGCGCTTTGTCAGCACACCAGAATGTGATCGATTGAACAGAAAAAGTGGTACCAACGTGACTCCGTAAGCCAGCCATGTCTCGACGACGCCAAGGAAACGCTGCTTTGTGGTCGCAAAGAAGAGTAATCCTATCGCATACAACGGTGCTAGGACGCGTCCGCTGAAATAACCATACGTCACTACCGCGAGACTGCCAGCGACCAGTGCAATGTCTTGCCAGTGCCACCTTTCCTTGGATTGAATGCTGTAGGTGGCGAGCAGGAATACGACAACCGTGAAAGCAGAAAAATGCGCATCCCAGACTAATCGGCCGATTTCGAAGCACCAAGGCGTGAGTAGCGCAGTTCCGGCCACAATCATGCCGATCGTACGCTGGCCAGAAATGCGCTTTGCCAACACGCCAAGCAACAAACAAGCCGCAAACATCCAGAAAGCAGCTAACGTTCGTGCCACGAGAATGCTCGGATGAAGGAATCGGAAGGCGATTGCCATCAAATAGATCGTGAGGGGGTTAATGTAACTTGGGTTACTCACTGCAAACTCTTGGAAGAGGAGAGGAAACCGTGGGCCGAATTCACCAGCGCCCGTTCGGGAGACGAGATAAGCGTTGTACGCGGTTACTGACTCATCGAGAGAGAAACCTGGTGGATTCTCTGAAATGCCCCATGTGTAGAAGCTGAAAAGGAGGGCGAGAGCAGCGACGCACAGCAAAATTCTCAAGGTCTTTTTAGCTACGCTTGCGGTGGTTTGCCTCGAAAGCATGTTTTTTCGTTCCATGCGCGCGAACTTGCGGTTACTTGCTTGGCAGAACGATCACGGACAGTCGCGCAGAACCGTTGTTCAGCACAAGAAGCTTGTCTTTTGCCAGCGCGAGCGCCGATGGACCATCCAGCTTGTCTGGCGGCGTCGGCGTTACGGTCCCGAGCCTGTTTCCGTGAAGATCAAAAACGAGAATGACGCTCATATGCGCGCTGGACGCGTATAACCGACCAGCCTGCGAATCGATGGCCAAATCTTCAAAGCCCACCGCCTTTCCCCATTCGGGCACTGACCATTTGCTCACATACTTCCCGTTTGAATCAAAGACTTGAATGCGGCTGTTCATCGAATCGGTAACGTAAACTTTGTTGTTGATAGGATCGACTGCGACTGAACTAAGACCTCTGAACTGTCCGTAGCCACTTCCCTCGCTGCCCCAACTCGCAAGCACTTGACCATTGGGGCTGAACTTAACGATTCGATTGCGGCCCGAATCGACGACATAGACCGAGTCGTCAGGGCCGATATCGATCTTTCGCGGCCCGTATAACCCGGGTGCCCACTTACCGATGAACGTCCCGTCAGGTCCGACTTTCTGAACGCGGTGCTTGGAGCCTATCTCCGCGACATAAATGTTGCCCGCCCGATCAATGCCAATTCCATTCGGCGCTTCAAATGGTCCTATGCTGGTAACGAAAGTGCCATTCTGGGAAAACTTCTCGATGCGCCCATTATCTGTATCTGCGACAAGAATGTTTCCAGCACTGTCGATTGCAATTCCTCGTGGGTTGTCGAACTGACCTTTTCCGCTTCCGTGGCCGCCTTCAAAAGCTGTGACGGGTGGCTTTGACAAACCCTCACGTACAAGGCCCGCGGGGAAAGAATCTGGAATTTTATAAATCACTGACCTGCGAAACACGAGTCCCTTAAATAACGAGTCTGTCTCATAATTAATTTCCACGTACGAGTTCCTGTAAACAGCCAACAGATCGGACAGTCCTGCGACGAGGATACCAGCGGTAAGTGCGCCGGCCAGGACGCGGCCTAACATAGGGGGAGTCTTTAACGTCGACAACCACCACAAGCCGTAAGCTACAAGCAAACAACAGAGCACGACTGAGGCGGCTATGAACACGCGAGCATTCCAGAATGGCACCGCAGCTAGTAGCACCCCTGAGAAAACAAAACCCTTGGCCGAACTTCTTCGGCGATACCAATCAACCAAAAAGATTAAGACAAGCAGAACTATCCCGACGGCAAAAGCAAGGTGTCGCTGGTTCACAAAGTCAACCTGCTTCCAAAATCCCCAAGTCTCAGCGCGATGTGAGTACCCGGATGGCAGAAAACTAGTTAAATGCCGTACGAAGCCATGGAAAAGGAAAAGCGCAGCTCCTATCCTTCCTACAACACGAGAGTTGAAGAGCAACTCGCCCAGTACCATCACTAGTGCGAGCAGACTCGTGAGGCCGAGCACGCTAAGGACATCTACACTCCAAGCCAGGTTTAGCCCAAGAAATTCCAGATTGCCCGACTGAAAGTAAAATGGAAACTGATAGTGAGGTCGCTGGCTGGCGTAATGTGCAAACTCGGTCGGAACGTTGTGAGCAAGAGCGAAATTTTGAGCAATGACAAGTTGTGAAGCAAAATCGCTGGTCTGCGTCCCAGAGAGACGTATTCGGCCCTGCTTGTTAACGTAAAGTGTTCCGGTCAGAAGAACGCACGCCGCAACAAACAGCGCTCCTAGCGTGATCCAATCCCACTTTGATGATCCCGGCGCAAGCGGTGTAATGGTCTCCGCCTTCCGAGCTTTTTTAGAAAGCCAAAAGATCGCGCCAGCCGCAACGACGAAAAACAGGACATCCGCCGACAGCAGAGGCTCGCCCAAGCGTGAAAAAGCCAGCACCGCCAGGTACGTGAACCATGTGCTGAGCAGGACGCCAACGAGTACGGCTGCTGCCCAGCGGTGAGCAATGGATACCAACCGGTAAAACCGCCGGCAAAGAAGATGGCCCAAGGCAATCGCTAAGCCCAGATAAATCAGAGCTAACATTACCCGCTTATCGATCAATCGCGCTTACACGATTGGCAGTCATGTCCAGCACATAAAGCTTCCGATCAAACAAGGCCAGAGCTGATGGCCCTTCGAGTTTATCCGGTGGCTTTGGCATCAAACTGCCAAGCCTGGTGCCTTTCAAATCGAAAATGAGGACGGAGTTCATGTGCGCGCTCGACGCGTAGAGTCGGCCTGTCTGCGAATCGATGGCCAAGTCTTCATAGCCGATTGGCCGCCCCCATTCGGGCACTGACCATTTGCTCAGAAACTTCCCATTCGAGTCAAATACCTGTATCCGGCTGTTTAGCGCATCGGCAACGTAAACTTTGTTGTTGATAAGATCGACCGCGACCGAAGTAAGGCCTTTGAACTGTCCGTCGCCACTTCCCTCGCTGCCCCAACTCGCAACGACCTGACCATCGGGACTGAACTTCACGATTCGATTGCGGCCCGAATCGAGAACATAAATCGAGTCATCAGGGCCAATGGCAATCCTTCGCGGCCCGTAAAATCCAGGCGCCCACTGAGCGATGAAAGTCCCGTCAGGTCCGAGTTTCTGAACACGGTGCTTCGAGCCTACTTCTGCGACGTAAATGTTGCCCGCGCGGTCAATGGCGATCCCATTCGGCGCTTCAAATGGTCCTATGCTCGTAACGAAAGTGCCGTTTGGCGAGAATTTCTCGATACGCCCGTTATTTGTGTCCGCGACCAGAACATTTCCATTAGCATCAACAGCAACTCCAGTCGGTGAATCAAATTGTCGCTTGCCAGTTCCTCTTCCACCTTTAGACAGGTCAGTTACCCTTTCGCGCGGGGCATTGAGATCAGGAATTGAAGGAAATGTGCTTACGCCTTGCTGAAACTGTTGAATATTCCTATTAGGGATGTTCAGCACGTAAAATGTCCTTACTCTTCCCTCAAAGGAATATGAAAGAGAATCCTCCGTCCCGAGATCGCGAAGCGTTTGGAACATTCTAATTATCCTTTCTGTCTTTGGATCGCGTTCCCAGATCAGTTTCAGATCTTTGTTACTGGGCGCATAACTTGCAATGGTCCGTTTATTCGCGTTCCATACGTCTTGCTCGCTCTGGACAATGAAAAAGGGATACTCTGCACAAAAAGACAAAACCTTGCCGTCATCGTAATCATGCAAAAACAGGTGAATGATTGAATAAGCGTCACCCTGACAGACGAACGTTTCGTATGTAGAATCGGGGATGCCTTCAATCCGATTGAACTCGTTGCGCTCCAAGTGAGGAGAATCGGGGTGTTCTTCACCAGCAACAACATGCTTTAAGAAGCGCGAGACAGCTACCTCCCCTTGCGCGTAGTAGCGGATCCCGAACGGATTTTGGGTTTTGCTGTAAATGTACCGAATGGACGGGACAAGGCCGTCTAGCAGTATTAAGGCTGCTATAGCGCCAAGAACAATTTGAACGCTTGGCCATGGCCGGGCCTTTAATATCCCGGCAAACGTGAAGCTCATCAGCATTACCCAGAATGGGATGGGCATGAGCAAGCGGTTCTCTATGGACCTGGCGACGAAAGCGCCTGCAACCGGAATTATGGCCAGCAGCACGATTTCAAACCGCCTCTTCCAGACGGCCAGCGCAACGCCGGGCAGTAGCAGCCAATAATAAGGAAGCGGAATTGGCAAAACATCGGGAATAAAGAACCGCGGACCTGGTATGGTGAAAAAGCAGTCGTAAAACTGCTTGATAAACTCCCTTATGCCATTCGGAAACGGTGCTGATCGCATTGCATGTAAGAAATCGCGAAGAAAGCTGGACTCGTAGTAAGTGTAATCTACGGGGTGAAACATGATGTAGAGAAGGATTGTGGCGGCACCCGCTAGAAAGCCATACACCACCAGCGCCAGTGAAATCCATGTGACGCTTCGCATCAGGCTGCGCCAATAAAACAAAGCGTATAGCGGCGCAGCGATAACAAGCCCCAGAAGGTATTGCTTGCCGGATATCGAGCTTGCTAAACAGAGTCCTGCAGCGATGCCGCCCAGTGAAAGGCAAAAGGGAGAGTTAGACTTAAATCCCAGGTGCAGGAGATATAGAGAAACCACGGCCAAAGCTGTCGCCATGGGATAGCGGTATCCGGCGAAGGTGTAAATAAAGGCGAAGGGAAGAAAATTCAAGATCAGCGCCGCGATCGATGTAACGACGTAGGACCTGAAAAACAAATCAACGAGCAAGATAGTAAAAAGAAAGGTAGTAAACCAAATAACAAAGAGCGCCGCTTGATAAGCTAGAATGTTAAACCCGAACAGCCTAAGAAAACCCCACACATAATAATGAAAGAGGGTCTCACGTGAGATCGGGAAATGAAACCAAGCCGGCTGGTACGCATGACCCATAACATAAGTCTTCAGATACCACAGGTCCCAGCCTGACTCGTCAAAAAGAGCGTCGCCGTTCCAAGGCGCGGTGCGAAAATTCCAGAGATGCGACACCACAAAGAACACGATCCAGAACAGAAAGAATGCTGTTTTTGGATTTATCAAAGACCTGAAACCCGCCGCCAGCCGATGCTGATCTGGCAGGAAAGCCAATAGCAGAAAGAACATGCTAAGGAGCCAACCGATCGGCTGCCACCGATCGCCCCAGGTAAATTGCCGGTAGTGCGCCACGCCAGCCCAGGCGCAAATCACCATCGAAATAAAGGACAAGCCGAGGAAAAGAACCTTTAATCTGAGAAGTCGCGACTTTACGCCAGATAAGTCCACAAGCTTAGTATTTGTTGTGCAGAATCAAACGTGGATCTTGTCACTGCGGGCGAGGAGGAATCTCTCGTTTTGTTTCCCACAAGATGAGATAAAGGCAGGGATATTTCGCTTCGTTCAACATGACAGTCGCGGCAGCAACGGTGCGGCGCAGTATCAAGACATCTGTTACACTGCCTTAAAGATCGATCGTGGTCACACGATTTCCAGCCTTGTTCACGACGTAAAGCTTCCCGTTCGCCAACGCCAAGGCTGCTGGCCCCTCGAGTGTTTCTGGAGGCTTTGCAGTCAACGCTCCGATCCTGCTTCCATTCAAGTCAAAAATCAACACTGTCTGCATGTTAGCACTCGAAGCGTATAAGCGTCCCGTTTTCGAATCCACTGCCAAATCCTCGAAGCCATAAGGCTGCCCCCATTCGGGGACAGTCCACTTGGTCAGAAACTTCCCGTCTGAATCAAAAACTTGAATCCTTTTGTTACGTGGATCGGCTACATAGATCTTATTGGTTGCACGATCGACTGCAACTGAAGTAGGATCGTCCAATTGTCCGTCGCTATTTCCCTTGGTGCCCCAAACCGCCAATACCTGTCCATTGAGGTTGAACTTAGCAATTCTCGTGTGGCCCTGATCAACGACGTAGACGGACCCGTCGGGGCCAATCGCGACCCGGCGCGGCCCATAAAAGCCAGGTTCCGGACCTTTCCACTCGCCAATAGATGTCCCGTCGGGAGTTAACTTCTCCACACGGTGATTGCCGGCGTCTGCCACATAGATATTGCCTGCTCCATCGATGGCAATCCCATTCGGCTCTCCGAGTTGTCCATTGCCGGCTCCTTTCGTTCCCATAGTGCTGATGAAAGTGCCAGAGGGGGAAAACTTCTCGATACGTCCGTTACCAGTGTCGGCTACCAGAATATTGCCACTGGCGTCAATGGCAATCCCAGTCGGCGAATCTAGCTCTCCTTTTCCGGCGCCTTTGCCGCCTTCGAGCATGTTAGTCACACCTTCAGGCAAGGCCTTGAGGTTAGGAGGTGCGGTGTCAGGTATCTTGTAAATTGTTAGCGCATTAATCCTGTTATCCTCGTACACTTTTGGGAAATACGTTGCATACACCTCTTCGTTTTGGCGCCTGATGAATTGCGCCTGCCGAACAGCTCCATCGAACGCCACATACCTGATGTTATTGTCTTTCAACAGGTGGAACAGTTTCCAAGGGTCCCTTGTCTCGAACAACTGGATGTAAAGCCGGTCGCGCTTCGTCGCATCGTAACCGGCTCCCCATGAATAATACGGCCAGCCATAAAAGACGCGACGGCCAGCCATAAGTATCGGATGATTAACAAATCGATCTGTCAAGAAAATGTCTCGCGGTGTCGTGTTCTTCTTCAGCCAGTCGATGAATGGATCATTCCGATAAACAACTTCGCTCCAACCGGTGTTGTGAATGGGAAAGAAATCAATGACACCGCCGGGAATGACTAGCAGAAAAAGAACGCTGGCAATGAGTTTCCCAGGCACTGTGGTCCCCAGCAGTGAGAAACGCCATAGCCGCCAAAGAGCGAAGGCGACGAAGAGATTCGCGATAATTACCCAAGTGTGTATAAACTTCTGGTTAGCCAGCGCCTCAATGGTGAACTGACAACAGAACGCGACGGCAAGGAGGCTTGAAGCTGCGAGAAAAAACCGCCTTTGCAGATTTGTCGCAAACAGCAATGCCAGGGCGATTAACAACCACTTGAAACCAAAGGTGAAGCCAAGGTATTTGGCTACGTTCATTGCTGTCGGCTGGTCGAGGGTGTAACCCCAATGAAAGAGACGCGGCATCGGTGTCCTGCCGCTTCCACCAGTCAGATACAGCATCTGCGGCAGGGCGAGTAGACCGGTCGTAACGGCGAGCGCCAGCATTTGCACGCGCAACGGGAATAAGATGAACAGCACTCCCAAGACGGCGGCTGCGCCAATGAATACGGCGCTGTTCCACATCGGCAAGATGCCGAGCAGGACGCCAGAAAAGATGAAACCGGGCAACGTATTGCGAAAGCGTTCAGCCGGAACAACAGCTTCTTCTTCTGGTTCTGTTGCTACTGATACTACCGCCGGCATCACCGGTTCTGGTTCTGAAGGGCTTTCGGTTGGAGCGACCTCATTGGAGGGCGTATCCGCTACGATTTCGGAAGAGGGGTTTGTCTGTGCCGCAATTGGCTCAGGAGAAGGCGAAGTGATGTCACTATTTGGTTCTGAAATGGTTTCGGATCGGGTTCGGTTCTCGGAACCGGTATCCGCTGTGATTTCGGGAGATAGGTTTGGCGGTACAGCAACCGGCTCAGGAGGCGGCGGAGGTTTAGGCCGTTTCTTTGGTCGCATGCGATAGCGGATGACCAAAAAAATCAGAACGAGCAGCAGTATTCCTATAGCGCTGGCGAAATGCCGCTGGTTGAGATAAGTGACCTGCGACCAGGTACCCCACGACTCACCACGATAGGGAAAAATCGTGGGGAGAAATTCGCCGCGTTGTCTGATGGCTTGAATCGCAGCGCGGACTGAAGGTTGTTTCTGAAGAAATGGGACGTACGAAAGCGCGCCGAAAAAGAAAAACAGCAGCGACCCAAGGCGTCCCACAGCGCGGGAATTGAAAAGCACTTCGCCCAGCACCGTGGCCAGCATGAGCATGGACACCAAGGTGATTACGCTAAGAAGATTAAGGCTCGACGACGGATCGAGTCCGAGGAATTCAAGGTTTCCCGCCTGAAAATAAAACAAAAAGTGATACCGGATACGGTCGCCTGAGAAGTGCGGGTATTCCGTAGGAAAATTGTGTCCGACGGCAAAGCTCTGAATGATTGCAGTATTCGGTCCGAAATCGCTGTACTCAGGGTTGGAGATCTGCAGTCTGCTGCCGCTGGAATGAAAGGAAGCAAACATCATCCATGATACGAGGACCACGTATCCGGCAATGAGTATCCAGTCAGCTATGCCGGATCCCGTCGGTCGTGGCAGGTATAAGCCTGTTGTATATCGAACAGTTGGAGTAGTAGTGGAATCTTTGATCTTGCGCTTCCACTTGGGCCATCTCAGCAGCCCGATCGCAGTCAAAAAGAACAGAATGTTAGCGTATACCAGTGGTCGTGAGACCCACGCGAAGGCGAGGCCAGCCAGGTAAGTGAACCACGTGCTGACTAGCAACCCGACCAGCACCGCCGCTGCACAGCGATGTGCCACGGATGCGAACCGGTAAAAGCGCCTGCAAAGGAAATCCCCTACAGCAAAGGCCAACCCCAAATATATTAAAGCCAGCATACCGAAAATCATCCGTGTTTTAGTTTCAGCCCCCGCGTTCGCACAACCTCTGGGCGCGGCGGGCGCAAGCGCAAACCGTAAACGCGTGATTTCTCCCGTCAAACACTCCGAAATTGTCGACTGCGCAGGCGAACCGGGCCGCTCCGCTGACGATCTACAGCGTTATTCCCCTGGGATCTGGTCAGTCCAGAGAAATAGCCACATGGCCAGTGCATTAATCGCAACGGAGACGGTGAAAAGCGACACTTCAATCATAGTTAATCTCGGCGGCCCGTTGCCCGTCAGCAGCAGAAACATCCAGGGAAGCAGAATCATGGCATAGCGGTACGAAAACTGCCAACTTCCGGGATTTCCGTGACACCAAAGGACGAGCGTCAAAACCGCGATCGCCACCCATGCAGCGATCTTGTATTTTCCGCCCTCGCGAAAAAGGAGACACAGAAAGGGGCTGGCAAGGAATATTGAGCAGCCAAACCCGTTCGGCTCGATGTATGGAAAGTAGGAAAGGCTCCCAAATCCCTGAAATAGCATCGTGTAGATGTTCCAAGGAATAGCTTGGACCGAAAAGAGCCCGTGCTCGTACCACGGTTCCTCGCGCACTTCAGGAATGTGAGTGTAGCCAAAATCGAAAATGGAATGAAATCGGGCAAAGTTATAGGCCGCTGTAAGAATGGCGAGGCATGCTGGGACGCTCAGAAAGCGGATGGCCATCGGCCCGTTTTTCCAGAGCTTCTGTTTGATTATGTTACCGGACCAAAGCCGTGCGGTTCGATCTGAACATTGCCAGAAAAAATAAAGATACAGCGGCGCGGTTATAAGCAGCTCGGTGCGATTTCCATAAGCCAGCGCAAAGAAGGTTCCCGCGACCAAAGGAGACGGTCGCACGAGGGTGAAATAGAGTGCGGCAGTTTGCCCAAGCAACGCAAGGCCCAGCGCGATCTGCCAGGCGCCGCCGAACCCGAGGTTGCACCACGTCCACGTTCCGAAAACGGGAAACAACGCCAACAAAATCCGTCGACCGAGCGAACTCGGTTCGGGGCTGGAATAGTTCGTTCCAAATGCCTTTGCGAGTTGAAAAAAGAAGTAAACACAGCAACCGGCAATCAACGATGCCAAGACGTGCGCTGGAAAATTGTCGATCAAGCGCGCGTTTTGCAGTAGCGCAATGGGAATCATGCTAAGCACGGCTCCCAGCGGGAAGGCTGAATAGTATCTGTTGCCATGCGGGATCATTTCGTTAAGCCACTCAGGCGGCTTTTCCCGAAGACCCAAGTGGCCACGAAGTAAAGCGGAGGCGATATCAGCTGTGTAATCCAGATCGTGTAATGTCGCATTCGTTGAGAAATAAAACGCGACGGCTGCACATACCGACACACCAAGTGCAACCCAAAGTCGCCGAATCGTATTACTGCTTCTGACAACTATCATGACCCCTCACTGCGACTTGAATGTCGCCCCAGGAATTTTTCCCAGGCTGCTCTCGTCTGTGGCGGCACGTTTTGGTCGGCATCGACCAGCCAGGAAACGGTCGCGAGCGAGTTTACGGTGACCCCGAGAGCAATTAGTACAATCATCACGTGACGGATGCGGAGTAAAACCTCTCTGCCTGACCTGAGAAAAACGATGAGACAGAAGATCAGGAACGGACATAGATCAGCAGCGTAACGTTGGGCGAGTGCAAAAAATGATAAAACACAAAGACACTGTGCGAACAGAGCCATCGCCGCTGCTCGCTCAAACGTGTCGGCGCCGTTGCGTCGAACCAGAAATGAAATTCCCATGACCGCACCAAAAATAAGCCAGCCGGAAGACCACGGCAGCGGCAGATAAACTTCGCTGAAGTCATTGGAATAGAGAGAGGGATAATCATAGGCGTGGCGGTCTGCCCGAAGAAAAGGCGCTTCCCGCTGAAGAGTTGGTAACCGCAGGCTGAAGTAGTCTGCGAGGCTGGGCGGGACCCGACGCGGACTAAGCACGCCATATTTGTGGGCGAACTCGCGATGAACCGGGTTGATGTAGTAATCAAAGTTCACTCCGGTTAGGCTGCCAAATCTTGCGTCGCTTAGCCACATATAGAAAATGATTGCGGCGACAATCGGAAGAACCAGCGCTGTTAAATTAATTATCCGATTTTGCCGCCGCAGCCCCACAGCGAGAATTGGTGTAAGCAGGATGAAAGGCGCGCCAAAGGTGGCTCGCGAGAGCAACGCACCTCCGGCACAGACGGAGAATCCCAGCAGTGCGCGCGTTAGTGCACGACCCTCTGCCTGTCGCGAGCGAAAGGCAAAAAAAAGTGCGGCGAGTGACAGAGAGAATCCCCAAATTATGGCTTCGTTGTAGATGGAAAGATTGCCAAGCAGCAAGAGCAGCGGGGACGCGAGCCCAAACCCGAGCACGCACGCGTTGCCCAGCCACTCACGGGAGCGCGATGAAAGCGAAGACGAACGCAAGGCATTGCCGATCAGGCCTGCGAAGGCAAACAACGCTACAACTGCAGCGCAAAACCCTGAAACGCGAGACCATTTTCCGTGCCCCGCCGGGTAAACGAGATTCAGAGGAATTCTGAGGAACGCCGGGAACGGCCCAAAGTACATCCGTACTTTACCGTTAACAATCATCGCCTCATGCCCGATCGCCTCAACGTCGACATCGACATCACCGCGCAAAAAATGTTCGGCCTGTGAATCGTAGGCACCACCCAGCACCTCCTGAACAAAAATCTGCCTTCCGCCCGTTGCGGTAAACACCCAAAGCAGCGCGCTCAACAATAACGTGAGCGGAAGAAGGTGGGGAGCTTGATTGAAAGTCAGAGGCAGCTGATTACTTTTTGAAGTCCAGTGCGCCCTTTTTTAGAGCGTAAACGTAGCCCACCATCAAGAGGGTAATGAAGCTGAGCATGCTCCAGAAGATGATCGAGCTTTGTTTGATCGCGTCCCGGTACACTACGGCCCACGGATACATGAACACGATCTCCAAGTCGAACAATATGAATAGCATCGCCACGAGATAAAACTTGACGCTGAAACGCGGCAGCCGTTCCCCCTGTGGGATCATCCCGCATTCATAGGCCATATCTTTGGCTCGGGTGCGTTTTCCGCTTTTCCCTACCAGGACGCTGACGAGTAAGGCCGAAACCGCAAACAGGAGCGCGACGACGATTTGCAGGAGAACCGGCAAATATTCGCGCAGCATCCTCGAATCTGGCGTGAAGCTAATTCGTTGCGAGCGGCCAGCTTATCTTACGCCGACGAGATGACCATTCTGCTGGGCAATCGCACTGGCCAAAGCCGACGGCAAACCCTTGTATTTTTTGCCGTTCTTCCTGACCGCGCCCCGCGCCACGAGATTCTGTAATTTCTCGTAAGCCCGCAGGCGCAGCATTTCTTCGCCGCCGCTTGCAGCGTTTCGGGCTCGCAGATTCTCGTGCACGATGTCGAAAAGCTGCTTAAACTCAAAGGAAGAGCGCCGGGAGAGGACAGCAACCAGCTCCTCAGTTACCAGGTCAGGAACACGACGGGAGAATGCGTTTTTCTTTAGAATAGCCATAAGGGTCAAAAAGATAGCACGTTTTTACAAAACTGCAGTAGTTTTCTGCGTCTCGTCGCTGAAAAGCCAAAAAAGGGTCGAAGTGACGCACCGAAGTCCCGGCCGCTGTAGCGGCAGGCGTCTTGGTTGTATTTCTGAGGTGACGGCGACTAATGCGCCTGCCACTACGCGAGAGTTTATGGCGTCGGCGATGGACTTGACGTCACCTGCGGCGCGGCTGTCGGAGAAGCGTTCCAACCAAGCACCCCAGCGCCGGTTTTCTGGAGTGTTGCCGCGCCAAGACTGCTGAGGATAGCTACACCGATGGCCGATTGATCCAGCGTGATTGGTCCAATTGACTCGGCTACATAGCCGTCGTGATCGTATCTTTGGGATGAAACGATAGGGCTCAAGTGCTTGGTAATGATCTCCGGCGAAGGGAGCTTGGTAGGGTCAATGGAACTAGCCACCGATGGAATGAAGGCCGTAGCCATTAGCAACATTGGACGCAGCGAGGCATCGAGCCGGGAATAAAGAAGTGCGGTATCGATGTAAGCAAAAAAATTTGTGGGAGTCGGCACCAATTGCTCCGCAGCCTTGTAAGTTTTGGACTCTGCAAGTTCTGCCGAGCTGGTCGCGCTGCGTTTCATTGCCTCTTCTACTGAAAAAGCGTCAAGCCCGGCTAGAAGAATCCGCTTGGAGAGGCCGACGGTCGGAGTGATCGCCACGAGACTCGAAGCTGACTGTTTGGAAATGTAGCGGATTCCGTCCTTTTCTGTCCGCGTCCAATTGGCACCTTCATCGCCGCGTATGAGCGCGTCGACGATCGTCTCTGCCTTCGCTGCATCCATGATCGGCAGTGTTAGCAGCAAAGATGGCCAATGTGCGTTTGACGGCCAATCCGCTAACGACCCCAGCTCTGTGCCAAACGCAGCCTTCCAATCATCAGCCGTGATGCCGTTATCCGCCAGGCTTTGCAAAACTTTATTACCGCCAAAGGCCGCCACTTGGTAGAGGGTGTCGATTTTCTCCCCTACATTCAGAAGCATCGACAGATAAAAAAAGGTTTCTTTTGTCCCCAGCGATAACGATGACCGCGTGAGGGTGGCGCCACGCTCCAGCTTCGGCATCCCGAGAAAAAGCACGTCGTGTATTTTGCCGTTGTCGAACCGCATCGAACCCGTGATGCAACGCATTTTCTCGAGCATCGTAGACTCGCCGGGAGCCGGGCTGGATCGAACAGCGGCGCGCAAAGCCGCAAGCCGCTGAGAAAACCTCTTTGGCTGCAGGTAAAAGAATACCGCATAGTTCGAGGGCCGGTGGGCAATCGCCACTCGGTACGCTGCATCTTTCTCGAGTGTCGCTTCTGGATCTTTTGCACGGTGCTCGGCACGATCGAGCAATTCTTTTAATTCTGTGACGTCTGTTGCCGCAAAGAACCAGGGGCCGTCATATGTCGTCGCCAGAGTAAACGCGGCCGACGTGACCAGCTCGATTTCATGTTGCTGGTATTGCAGTTTTTCGCGCTTTGCGCTCGGATTTTGCGCCAAAAATGTCGAGCGCCACCTGTTAATGATTGCCTCAGCCTCTTGCTGACTTCCGCGAAAACGAAAGCCGCCAACGAATTTTGGGCTGTTATTATTCACAGGGCTTAAGGCGAAGAAGGCGTGCTTCGGGTCGAGCTGTTCGATTTCCCGGAGCGTTTGAGACGCCGCATTCGTTTTCGGAATGTTGGCCAGTCGACCGAGTGCAGGCCGCAGAAAATCCTGCACTGTAGCTTCGCTATAGAGCTGATAAATATCGCTGCGATACCATTCGTCGAGCGTCCGGTTGAAGTCCGGCATGTGAGCTAGGAAAATTGTTTCCCGCGGCAAGAGCGTGCTGACTGGAGCGCTCGAAATTCGTTGGGAAAAATTCCAGTAGTACCAACCAGCAAATGCGGCGGCGGCGAACGCGATCAGTAGAAGAAGAATTCGTTTCATAAGCACGACCGCGTCCCAAAGGCGGATGCTGGATACTCGATGCTTGATACTGGATCAAACACAAAGTGATCGAGCATCTAGCATCCTGAATCTGGCATCGGCGCTCGCTATGCTCGTGGGTGAAATTGCCGATGCACAGCTTTAAGCCGCTGTTGGTCGACGTGCGTGTACACCTGCGTCGTCGAAATATCGGCGTGCCCGAGCATTTCTTGAATGATCCGCAAATCGGCGCCATTGCCAAGCAGGTGGGTCGCGAAGCTATGCCGGAGAAGATGAGGGTAAATGTTTTTTTCGAGTCCGGCGCGCTCTGCGTGTTTTTTTACGATCTGCCAGATGCGCGCCGTGGTTAACTTGCTGCCTCGCTCGGAGAGAAAGATTTCGCTGGCGCTATGTCGTTTCACAAATTTAGGTCGCTCCGTAGAGAGATAGGCCGCCAGCGCTTCGCACGCTTTTCGACCCACCGGCACCAGACGGGTCTTGTTTCCTTTACCAGTCACGCGCACAACACGCTCTTCAAAATTGAAATTCTCTAGCCGTGTGTTTGCCAATTCCGAAATGCGCAGACCACTTGCGTAAAGAAACTCGATCATCGCGCGATCTCGCAGGCCGTGAACTGCTTTCGTGTCGATGCTCTCCAGGAATTGCTCCACTTGTAACTCGTTTAGAGTTTCAGGCAGATAACGCTCGATCCGCGGGAGCGCCAGGGCTTCGGCCGGATCGCGTTCAATTGTTCCTTTGCCAGCCAAAAATCGAAAAAAAATCTTCAACGCAACCACAATCAACTTGATCGACGACGCGGAAAGGCCGGCGCGTTTTCGCGCGGCAAGATATTCGCTGAGGATTGGCAGAGTAACAGCACGGGGATGATCGATTTTCTTGCTGCCTGTGCACCATTGCGCGAATTCGCTCAGCGATCTTTGAGTCGAGAGCTGATAATTCTCAGAAAGACCGCGCTCGACTGCAAGGAAACGAATGAACGAGTCAATTGCGTCTTCCACGAGCACAAAATTAAGTGAGGAGTGACTAGTGACTAGTGAAAAGTTAGCTCTGCTCCGGCGACCACAGCACGCGATCACTACGAATTGACAAGGGAAGGCGAAGTGTTCGATGTTTCGCTGCATGAGTTTGGATCTCAATACGATCTTGAAAGATTGGCCGCATGAGAGTGGCAGCATCAAAGTGCGGAAGATCACCGGCCTTGATGGCCGCGAGAAATTGCAACTGCGAGTCGATCTCGGTGTATTACAAATGGAAATGAGCGGCCGGCCAGATGGCCAGCACCCGCATCATTGCGAGTCGCTTTTGCAATATCATCAAAAAAAGGCGGCTCGCGCCGGGGCGAAAGGCGACACGTACCGGCTCGCACCTGAGGAATGCGCCGAGCTCCAACAGGAGGGCATCCAGTACTACCATCGTTACCTGAGCTTGTTTCAAATCAACGACTTCGAAGGCGTAGTGCGCGATACACAACGCAATCTCGATCTTTTTACATTCGTGGCTGAGCACACAGATCGCGAGGACTTTTCCTGGGCGCTCCAGCAGTTCCGTCCATATGTGCTCATGATGAATACGCGCGCCAAGGCATCCATTCTTCTCGGCCAGCAAAAATTTGCCGCGGCGATCGCCGAAATTGAGCGCGGTCGCGAGGCAATTGTCGATTTCTTGCAACAGTCAAATTTTCCGGAGTTGGTCTCGAAAAGTTCGGAGATCGCTTTTCTCGACGAATGGCTTGAGGAAGTGAAGGCGAAACGGCCGCTTTCGAAATTAGAGATCATGCAACGCGAAATGGAAACAGCGATTGCAAAAGAACTTTACGAGCGTGCCGCCGAGTTACGCGACGCTATCAAGCTGCTAAAAACGCGGAAGCCGGTGTAATCCGCGGCTCAAGCAGCCAGATTGATCGAGTGCTCCGATCTAGTCATCGGAGGTAATGAAGACCGTATTCTGTTCGCTGCTCTTAACTGCTTTGGCCATCCTTCCGGCCCGCGCAGATCTTACGATCGTCTATTCAACAACGGTACAACCGCCGAGCCATGACCAAAAGGCAGAAGGGACACCCAATGACGTAGCCGCAGCCAACAACATGACTATTAAGGTCAAAGGCGACAAAGCACGGATCGATGCTTCTCCGCAAATCACCATAATCTTCGATGGAGGAACCGGCGAGTTGATCAACCTGTTGAATGATCAGAAGACTATCGTCCGCATTTCGCCGGATAAAATGAGAGCGATCGCGGACATATTAAATAAGCTCAGCACCAAACGTCCCGGCTCTGAAACGCCCAGGCTTACACCAACCGGCAAGCGGGAAATCATCAACGGTTATGAGACCGAGCAATACACGTACGACGGACCCGATTTTAAGGCGATGTACTGGATTGCACCGAACTATCCCAATGGCGCTGCCGTGCTGGCGCAACTCCAATCGATCAAATCCGAGTTTTGGGATGCGGCTAACACGAAGATGCCAGATTTTCGCGATTTCCCCGGTCTGCCGATCCGAATGCGCATGATCGTTGGCAAGGGAAATCAGGCAGACGCACATGGGGCCAGCGCCCCTGATCATCCTGCTGAGATTACGAGCACCGTCACCGGCGTAAGCCTCGACTCCATTGACGATGGACAGTTTATCGTGCCGGCTGATTTCAAAGAAACAAAGCTACCGGATATCTTCAATAAAAACGCGGCTCCGTCTGTGTCACCGAATCCATAGCCAAACATGGCGTGCAGCAGCTCTTTGCCGCTTTTCATTGTGCCTGGCAAAAGTAAAACTGATGAAACAGGATCAGTCCGCCTTTACCGCGCAAAGCGTGAGCAAGATCTAAAGCAAGTGTTCGCGATTATCGGAACGAAGCCGGATTGTTTTCGCCTGCAGATTGTGTCGGGCGCGAATAAATCGGACCGTTTTGCTCTTCGCTCGCATCAGGATTGAATGCGTGACCGCAGTCACGCCACCACGCGCACGTACCCCTGGCAATAGCGCACTGTCGCTGATTCCGGTTGCGCAGAAGATGATGTTCTGGCCATTTGCCAGATCGTCTGCCGAATAGATGCGATCCAGGTGTTTTTCGTAACCATCGGCGATGAGCTTTTTTCGCTCCTTCTCGTCGCGCGGCCACATTCTGCATTGCATATCGCCACCGAGACATTTGATGGCCGCAGCCGCGAGCACCGCTTCCGGTGAACCGCCGATACCCATATAAAGGTCAACATCGGGCTCCGGCAGCGATGGAGCGATAGCGGCTGCGATATCACCGTCGCCGATCATGCGCAGGGACGCGCCTGCTGCACGAATTTGTTCGACAATCTCCTTGTGGCGCGGACGGTCCAGCATCATGACCGCCACGTCCTGTACACGTTTGTCCACTGCGCGCGCGACAATCGCCAACATCTCCGCAATTGGGGTGTCGAGATGAAGCGAGTCACCGCGCTTTTTCATGTAATCGATGACCTGCGGTCCGTAGGCCAGCTTGGACATGTAAAAAGAAGGGATGTCCCGCAGAGCTACCTTCACGCCTTCCTCAGGACTAGCCGCCGCGATGCAACTGATGGAGTTCGGCGCGCCCTTGGAAATGTTGGTAGTGCCGTCGATGGGATCGATGGCAATGTGAAATTCCGGCGAACCCGGATACCATTTGCCGAGCTGTTCGCCTTTGAAGATGCCGGGCGCATCATCCTTAATTCCCTCGCCGATCACGACTTCACCGCAAATGTTCATGAGATCGAACATGCCGCGCATGGCGTCGCACGCTGCCGCATCCGCTGCTTCCTTGTCGCCGCGTCCGAGCCAGCGCAGTGAGTTTAGCGCCGCCGCTTCGGTCGCGCGCACAAAGTCGAGCTCGATGACGCGCTCGATGTCTTGATAATTCTGTTTTGGCAGTCGCAGAGCCACGGAGCGTCAATTTTCACGCATCTCGCGCGCGCTGACAAGAGATCAAGAAGTGACGGCTTCCCCCTGGCCCGCTGTAGCTTCGCGAAAGGCGGCAGCCGTCAGTTTAAATCAACGGCTGCCGAAACGATTGCTCTCATTGACGTCCATCTTAGGCAGGCCATCTTGAAGAATCACTTGGATCAAAGATGCTGATGAAATTTTTGCATCTTCGTTTAAGCCCACCTTGAGTAACGCGCCGCGATTCCACGAGGCGATTGTTGGCGCGCCGTCGAACACGAGATTACCCAGTGAATACGCGATCGGACGGCCGTGATAAAAATCGAGCGACTGAACACAATGCGGATGCGAACCAACCACAACGTCCACGCCGTGATCTATCAGCCAGCGGGCGAGTTCGCGTTGTTTGTCAGTGATGTTCTCGTTGTTTTCAATTCCCCAATGAACCAAACAAACGACGAAATCTGCTTGTGAACGCGCGGCGGCGAACGCGGAGTCCAGATTAGTCCGATCAATTCGCGCGGCAGGCCTAACATCACTGATCGCAAGGAGTGCGATTTTCTTTCCATCCAGCACGGAGAAAAAACTCGGCGCGTACGTATTGCCGCCCGGTCTTCCAAATCCAATGGGCTCGATTTTCGCCCCGACCAAACGCGCGGCGCAATCTTGCAGTGCCGCAGCACCAAAATCGAGCGCATGGTTGTTTGCCAGGCCCATGGCATGAAATCCGGCGCTGCGGAGCAGTTGCGCCGAGGATGCTGGAGCGCGGAATGCATAGCGTTTCGCTGACTCGCCAAGAGGCGAAATCGTGCATTCCAAATTCGCGGCGGCTAATGACGCGCGGCGTAGCACCGTCGCGATTCCCTCAAAAGGATCCACGCCATTTTCAATCTTGGCCGCGCAACTTCGGCCGAGCATTACGTCGCCACCAAAAACTAATGTCGCCGCAGTTTCGGATGGAGGGACGCGGAACAAGTCGAAGCAATTTTTTCGGCGCTCACGCAGGAGTTGCCCGAGCGTCAGCATTTCCGGCGCGCCCCCGAGTTGGTGCGCGACAAGATCGTTTTCATCAAGAATCCCGACAGGCGCTCGATCCTCCATGACCGCCGCAACGTGCGTTCCGAGATGAACGATCACACCGCGCTGCAGATCCTCCGAGCTAATTCTTGCCGTGCCTGGCGTAACAGATCGGGCGAGTGGATCAAGATATTCACGCAGTCGCTTGGGATCCGACCACGGAACGCGCCGACCATCGCGGCGCAGCGCGTAAACGACGAAGTTCGCGCAATCAGCACCGAGATTCGTTTCGGCTCCGGTATCGAAATCTTCTGATAATTCGCCGCTGCCGAAAAGGTACGGCAAACCAAATTGCTCGGTGATGGCCGCGCGGAAACCGCTGCTGATAAATCTCCGCAGTTCCAAAACAGGCGTCTCGCGGATTGTCCCATCCACGACAGCGCGTGCTCGCATCCGCAGCGAGCCGCAATGCAACTGCTGATTAAACAAGTTGTCGATCTTGGTTATCGGCAGAACGGAATCGTGATTGTCAATCTGAAGTTCATTCCAGGCTGGACGTGGCGCTGCGTTCGCGACAAAGCCAACCTGATCGCTCGACAAATCTGTTACGTTGCAACGCAGATATTTCGGCGTGAGCGCGAACCATTCAATCTTCTCGGGCATTGTTGTCCAGGGCTCGGTGACGAGTTCGATCTCAGCTGCCTCATGCGCCGGTATGCGCCAAACGTTGTCTGTGGACGGCTGGCGATTTTTGACTTGAAGATGCAATTGCGGCGCCTCATTCCACTCGCGCAATAATCGCTGCCAACGCACGGCACCGTGACGCACGGTGATTCGCTTGGATTCGGACAAAATTCGCGTCCGAAGTTCGGCTGGCGCCTGCGTGAGATCGAACGCCGCTAATTTCTCTCCTTTCAGCATCAATTCCTTGGCGAGATTCGACTGATCGTTGGGAACTGTCAGGAACGGCTCGAACTCGATTTGCGCGGTAGGCAACAAGAGCGCAGAAGTCAATGCTAGCTTAACCAGCCGACATGCTTCCTCGTCCGTTTTTAAATAAGGACGCGAAATGGCGAATGTGAGGGCGCGAAGGTTTGGCTGCTCGATCACAAAATTCCAAATTCGTGTGAACGCTTTTTCCTGTTGTGCGGCTGGCAGGCCAGCAAAGTAATCGAGATCAATTGTGACGATCAGCGGCCGGCTTGGATCAATATGCTTCTCGAGAGTTTCGAAATCCGTAACCGCATACAATTCACGGAACGATCCCGATTTCCGCGGCGCCGCTTCCAGATGTCCGTCGAGTAACGCTGTTGCTTCTTCAGTGCGCTTGCGAATTTCCTCTGGCGAAAGTCTCTCGGCCGGCACCGAAATGACTTTCGACATCGGCGCCGGCATGAGCGGCTCGATCCAGTTGAAGCATTGGACAACGCCGTGATTGCGCCAGCGATCTAGCAATGTTTGTCGTGCCTGCGCAGACGCAACGTTTCGCAACACGTCGCGAATTTTGTCGGAATCGAAGATGCCCGATGCGTCGCTATGCGCGTCGAAAAGGACAAGGGTGCTCGCCCGGTCCAGATCGATATGTTGCGCCAGCCAGTAAAAAGTCCCTGCGTGATTGTCCTCAATGTAAATGGGCAAAACGTTTGCCCCCGAGGCTGACGCGCTGGCGGCGGCGAGCAGCACCGCTACACAGAGGCCAGCGACTGGCGCGTTCATCGCGCTCCGTGAACTTCAGGTTTTTTGGCAAGCGGAGTACGCAACTCAACGACCGAAATGCATGTGTCGCGGAACTGCGTGCCGCGATGCACACCCTTGATCACCAGCTTGATTTTGTTCACCGGTTTCGTGTAATCCCGAACGCGAATCAAATACGGTTCCTGGAACATCTCGTCGGGAATGGTTTCAGTGAACGTCTGCTCGTCATTCAATGTAATCTCGAGAGCAGCTACGCGGTTATTCTTCTTCCATACCTTATCGTCGCCGTAATCCCAATACCCCGGTTGAATCAAGATGCCATACAGCGGCAAAGGACGTTTCACGTCTAACGTAATGCTTTCGCCGACCCCGTCGCCGTTGGCGCCTTCGCACCAGGGACTTAGCACCTCGCGCTGCGGATCGTTTTTGATGTTTTCGACCTCGTAATGGTGTTTGCCCTGGGGCGCAAGAGTCGAGCTGGCGGTCGCATTGTAATTTTTGTGATCGAGAAAGTACTGGTTTTCCCGAATCACATACGAGGCGCGATTATTGAGTTCCTCTTCCGAATAACCGGTTGGATACGAATCGTATTTTGAATGCGCCACAATGCGGATGTCGTCCGCGAGCGTAGGCTTCAGGTTTTCAAAGTCCCATTCGTAATGCGTGTCGCTGATTTTCTTGAACCGCTCCTTCGGTTTCTCGATCGAGACGTCTTCCGGCTCGGGGTGCAGGATGTTGATCTCGATTTTGCCTTTGCCAATCGGTCCTTTCCACGTCGCAGCCGGCGAGAGTGAGTATGCAAAGGTCGCGTCGCTCTTGTGTAAATCATCCGAAACCGATTCGTCGTTCTCGGCATACGGCGCTTTGTAATGAATCGCCAGCTCACGCGTCTGATTTCGTTCGAGCGGAATCACCGATTTCTTCCACGACTTGATCGTGGAGAGCTCTTGTTGCCAGACCGACCCCGAAGTCGTTTCACCGCCTTCTCCCTCCGCTTGGCTGCTTGCCTGGTTCGCTTTGCTCGCTCCTTCGTTAGTTTCGCTGGTTCCTTCTTTCGTTTTGCTGCTTTCTTGCTTGGGTCCGGCCACATTTGTCGATTTCAAATCTTTTCCATCGACACTGATTTGGTAACGCACGATATCGCTTTGTATTGGATCAATGTCGGCGTTCCGATTTCTTTCCCAACGCTCGACTGGAAAAAAGAAATCCTGTTGCACTTTTGGGCCAGCGTTGTGCATGCGGTAGCGCACTTCCACATCTGCGTATTCCGGATGCAGATCAATTTTCAGCGTCTCATTTTCAATCGTGACGTCGGTTTTCTGCCCCTTGTTCGAGGCACTCCCGCTGCCAGTTCCCGGGACTCCGGTCTGCCATGCGCCTCCATTAGCTAACAGTGTGGTAGTTCCAACGACGAACGATGCGATCCAGAGCAACAAATTCTTCATTTCGCACGTTTTAACACATGCGTGCGGCGGATGGCGAAGCCAGAATCTCGAGACTCAGCTATTTTTCCATTCCGGAGATGTGCTCGCCGTGTCGAGGTACGTTGTGTCCATGCAACGATGGCCGGATGCGCAGGAAAAATTGGAATGCGTAACCGAGATCGTCGCCATAATAACGGTCGAGACGATCGGGGCGATCATTAATTGTAAACTGCGTTCCGACACCGATATCAAGGCCGGTCCCGTGCGTTAGATCGCGGACGTAACCGAGCGTATATGCACCTACGGGAAAGACGCGAGTGTCAGCCGCGTGATTTAGGACAAGCTCATCCCCGGATTTTTCTACGTGCTCCCAGCGGAAGTAAACGGTGTTCCGTCCGCGCTGATAATCGGATTCAACAAGGAACGATTGCGTTTTGCCCTGTCCAGTGTCGTTGTTCTGGCCCCAGACAAAACTATTCGACCAGTTGCTGTCGTTTCCGAGCGGGAGGTTGTAAATTGCCGACGCCGTCGTGCGATGCCGGTTGAGTTCAGGATCGAGTGCTTCGGGGCTTTTGATGTAACCGTATGAAACTTGCAACGCCAGATTTCGCGTCGGGTTCCAGGAGAGGCGGCCGCTGTACGAATCGAACTCCGGTTGATCGAAATCGTAACGGTCTTCGTCTGGCTCGCGTCCGGTGAAAATGCTGCCTTCAACTTTTATCCCGCCAAAGCGGGACCAAACAAGACCTGCTGTGGCGACGCCGAAGGTGACATGGGTTGAATCCTGCCAGTGATGACCGATTGGCGCATCAGGATCGTCCATTGCAGAAGGGCGATGCATGAACGTCGGCGGACCGAGTGCCGGTTCGCCGGGATAACCGAAATAGACATAGGCGCTGAGATCGTGATCGAATTTCTGGGAGAGGCTGAGTGAGAGTTCATCGAACAAATCGTGCGGATGTTGCCGGTCGTGCAACGGCTGGTCGTGCCACGATTCGCCGGTTTGAAAGAGAAGCGGATAGCCGCGCCCTTCTTCGGTGAGAGGATCGAGGCTCATCATCAGCCGCGCACCGATCTGCGTAGAGTCGCCGAGCGGATGGGAAAACATCGCCATGAACCAGTTCGGCGCATCGATCCGATCATCGCCGCGTCGCGTGCTCACGTTTGTGTAACGCGGAAAAATTGCGCCGTGCAACATCAGCATGTTGTCATCGAACATAAACATTCTGCCATACATCGGGCTCGAATCTGGCAACCAGCTTGTGCCTGACCCCTCGCGGCTCATTGGCTCAGCAAGATCGATGGATGAACGCATTTCCATGTGCATCTCATGGCCCTCATGTGAACGGGCGCGCATCTCGTGGCCGCCATCGTGATGATGCGACATCGCCATCTCGGTTCCATCGTGCATCATGTGGTCCGAGCTCGACGTTGAGCGTTGGACGCCTGCCCGCGATTTATCGGAGTTGGACGTTGAGCGTTTCTTTTTGCTCTCAGGCACGAGTTTCATCCCGCATTTCGGACAATTGCCCGGATGATCCATGACGACTTCAGGATGCATCGGGCACGTGTATTTCTGTTTCTTCTCTTGCTCCTGCTCGTGATCGTGCCCATGATCCGAGTGCTGCGCGATCGCGGTAGTGATCATGAGCAGCGAGAATGCGCTCGCGATTAGAACCAAAATTTCTTTTCTCATTTTGTCTGGTTGTAGGGCAGGCGCCTCGCCTGCCAGCTGTACAAAACGGCAACCGGAGCGGTTGCCCTACAAACAGAACGCGTTTGCTTGCGTTCTAAGCGACAGTTGGCGGAGCGTGAGCGAGAAGGCTCTGCTGCAAGATCAGCTCAGCAAACGAATGCGCGCCGGGCGGCCCCGTGTCCAGCAAGAGCGGTGCGAGGGGGTCCCGGAAATGTGCGAGCAGCCTGCAATCCTCGAAGGGGAAATGGATATCGGAAACATCGCCGTCACCTCGCGTCCAACTCTTGGCGATAGTTGGAACAACGGCACGCAGGATTTTGCAGCACTGCACCTGCGACGATTGTTTCTTTTGCTTTTCAGGTTTGGAATGAAATGGGCAGGCCGCTTGCGGCGAATCGCTTTTCGTCGCCATCGCCGCGAATGCGCAATGATTCGAGATTGAAAACCAGGAACAGATCGTAATCGCAACGACCAGGCAACGCGCATCTGCTATCACACTCACTCAATCGCTGACGCAGCGCGGATGCTCAAATGTTTTCTTCCGCTTCGGCAATCGGCGCAGCGCCAGTCGCGGTGATCTCTGGTGGCACCAACGGCACGCTCGGCGGCATGGCCGCTTGTGGTTGGAATGGTGTTTGCTTGATGCGTGTCGACATCAGCATCGCGCTAAAAAGAAGAGCGGCTGCGAGATAATACGGCGCGCCTGGAAGGTGAAAGGGATGTTTCGGATCGATGAACCATCCAAAAATCCGAAGAAATACCCACGGGCCGATAATGAACGTGATCGAACGCATGCTCTGGAGCGCGCCTTGCAATTCGCCTTGCTCGCGCTCGCTGACGCGATGAGTCATCATGCTCTGTGCGGCTGGCATGGAAATGTTCCAAAGTGAAATGATCGGGATCGAAGCAAGCAACCACGCACCGGTTTTGGCCAGGCCAGCGACAAGCATTCCGCTCGATCCAAAAAACTGGCCGATGTAAAGCGTGCGCTTTTCGCCGAAACGCTTCACCATTCGACCAGTCAATCCGCCGGAGACCGCGGCGGTGACGATTCCGACAACCATCAGCGACAGTCCGATCATTCCCTGGCTCCAACTGTAGCGATAAATCGCGTAAAGCGCCCAGACGCTAAACACATTGTGCGCGAGATAGGCCAGAAATTGGATCGTGGTCAGCCGCCAAAGTTCGTGATGAGAACGCAACAGCTTGAGCGAGCCGACAGGGTTCGCACGCCGCAACTTGAATTCTTTTCGCTGATTTTGCGCCAAAGATTCCGGAACGAAAAAGTAACCCCAAAGCCAATTCGCTAGACTAAGGGCGGCTGCAATCCAAAACGCGAGACGTGGATTGACGTCGCCCGCCAATCCACCAATTGCTGGTCCGAACGTGAATCCGACGCCGAATGCCACGCCGATCAGCCCGAACGCTCCAGCTCGCTTTTCTTTCGGAGTAACGTCGGCGATGTAAGCCATCGCGGTGGGAATGCTTGAAGTCGTGATTCCTGAAATAATTCGGCCGAGGAAAAGCCAGCTCAACGTGGGTGCCATCGCCATCACGATGTAATCTAATCCGAGACCGAGATTTGAGAGCAGGATGATCGGGCGTCTTCCAAATCGATCTGACAAAACTCCGAGCAAGGGTGAAAAGAAAAACTGCATCAGCGCGAAGACCACCGCGAACCGCGCGCTCCACTTCGCCGCGTCGGTCATCTGGCCGCCGAGAAAATCCAGAATCAGCTTCGGCAGAACGGGGATAATCAAACCCATCGCAAGAATGTCGAGGGTCACCGTGACGAGAATGAAAATGACGGCGGCCGGGCGTGATTTCATTGCAAGAACGACAACTGTAGAGGCGGCTGTGTCAGCCGCAAAATTCAAATGTGCAGGGAACACGCCTGGCACTACAGGGGAAGGCGCGACGCCAAAAAGAACTCGCCGATCAACGCAGAGACCAAGCGGTAAAGCCGCATATTCCGGCAACGCGTTCCACCTTGCTTATTTTACGCGATGCTGCCGCTCACTTATCGCTCGCCGAAAACAGAGGTGCGCGAGAGCAAAATCCATGGGCGCGGTTTGTTTGCCACGGCGGACATCGCGAAAGATGAAATCGTGGCGGTGAAAGGCGGGCATATCATCAATCGCAAAACTTTGCGCGAACAAGTCACGCCTCATCTTGGCCCTGTGGAAATTCAGATCGACCAAGATTTGTTCATCGCGCCCGTCACGGACGAAGAACGGGAGGGCTCGATGCTTTACAGCAATCATTCCGGCAGCCCGAATCTCGGGATGCGAGGCGAGATCACGTTCGTAGCCATGCGCGATATTTGCGAAGGTGAAGAGCTCACTCACGATTGGGCCACGACCGACGCCGATGATTATTCAGTGGAATGCAAATGCGGCGCGCATAATTGCCGGCAAATTCTGACCGACAAAGACTGGCAACGCGCGGATTTGCAGAAGCGTTATGCCGGTTATTTCTCAGCTTATCTTGCGCACAACATTGCGCGGCAGGTTATGGTCGGAGGATGAAATTTGTCTTCGTCTTCCCTTTCGTTTTGGTAGCAGTCGTTCTCGCTCAGACGCCGACCGATGAGAGCGCCGCGGTGCTACAAGCGGAGCGCGACGGATGCGTTGCGTATCTGCGCGGTGAAGCAGACCAGATCGCGAATTTTTTAACCGATGACTACACGCTAACAAACTCAAAAGGTGAAATCACCACCGCCGCAGACGACATCGAAGACGCCAGGAGTGGTAGAGTCCATTACGATGTTTTTGAAAATTACGATATGAAGGTGCGAGTTTACGGCGATCATGCTGCGATCGACTGGCAAAACGAAAATAAAGGGCAACACCCAAGGCAAATCGCTCGACATCATTGTTCAGTTTACCGATACGTTCGTAAAGCGGAACGGCCGCTGGCGTCTGGCCGCCGGTCATGTGTCGCGCTTGAAGGAATAGCGCTGATCGGCTGGCCATTCTGAATAATGGATTTTCCGGGGTGGTTCGTGAGCAGTCCTGATTCTTCGGTATGAAAAAGTTCTTATTACATTTGTTTATCGCAGGGGCCGCTCTGGCCGGAATGGCAGGTTGCGCCCAGATAAAGAAGCCGCCCGTGCAGGCCAGGGCGATGCCGGCCGGATTACGCTTTGACCACGTTGGACGCGTTTCGCTGTATGGCGGCGAGCCTTGCACACCGCAAATCATGTTCGATTTCCACGGTGCAGGATCAACGGTCTGGCTGGGGGCGCCGCGACATGAAACGGACATCCTCACTGCCGCAGCGAATCAGAACCAGCGCGTGCATATTTCGGGAAAATGGCGACGTGGCGGACAATCAAACTGTAGCTACGTTGAAGTCATGGCAGCGGAGGTCACCAGATGAAGCGAAACGAAATTGAGGAAGCACAGGGAACCATTGGACCCATTGCTATTCGCGCGCTGGCCGTAGGCGCGCAATCCATCGGCGCGATTGCAGTGGGCGCAGTGGCGCTGAGTGCGGTCGCTATTGGGTTCATAGCTATTGGCCGGCTAGTCATCGGCCGCGCAAAAATCAAGCGACTGGAAATTGGCGAGTTGAGAGTAACGCGTTTGCACGTCACCGACTCTGTGATCATGCCGCCAGGGCAGCGACAAGGGTAGGGACATCGCGCTGCAATGTCTGGATGGCGCAGTGCGCCGTCCCTACCATTAATACCGATAATGCTCTGACTTAAACGGGCCGTCTATCGGGACACCGAGGTAATCCGCTTGCTTTAGGGAAAGCTTTGTTAATTTCACGCCGATTTTTTCCAGGTGCAGGCGAGCCACTTCTTCGTCGAGCTTCTTCGGAAGCACGTAAACGCCGATTTTGTAAATGTCCCGGTGCTTCCAGAGATCCAGCTGCGCGAGAACCTGATTGGAAAATGAATTGGACATCACGAAGCTCGGATGACCCGTGGCACAACCCAGGTTTACCAGTCGGCCCTCGGCCAGCAGGAAAATTTCGTGTCCGTCCGGGAACGTGTATTTGTTCACCTGCGGCTTAATGTTCGTCTTCTTCACGCCCTTGGCTTCGTTGAGCGCATCGACCTGAATCTCGTGATCGAAGTGGCCGATATTGGCGACGATCGCCTGATCTTTCATCCGCTGCATGTCCTTGAGCGTGATCACGTCGACGTTGCCACTGGCGGTAATGTAGATGTCGCCCCGACCAAGCGTGTCTTCGAGGGTCGTCACTTCGTAGCCTTCCATCGCAGCCTGCAATGCGTTAATAGGATCGATCTCAGTTATGACGACGCGCGCTCCCTGGCCACGCAGTGATTGCGCACAACCTTTGCCGACGTCGCCGTAACCACAGATCACAGCGACTTTGCCACCGAGCATCACATCCAGCGCACGGTTCAGCCCATCGACGAGGGAATGTCGACAGCCGTACAGGTTGTCGAACTTCGACTTCGTAACCGAGTCGTTCACGTTGATCGCGGGAACAAGCAGCCCCTTTTCCTGATGCATTTTGTAGAGTCGATGCACGCCGGTTGTTGTTTCCTCCGAAACACCGCGCCAATCCTTCACAATCTCGTGCCAGCGATATGGATTCTCTCGATGAATTTCGAGGAGCAAATCTTTGATGACCTGTTCTTCCTTATTCGCCGATTTCGTTTTAGCCCAATCGCTGCCCTCCTCTAACTCGTAGCCTTTATGAATGAGCAACGTGGCGTCTCCGCCATCATCGACGACCAGTTCGGGACCTTTGCCTTCCGGATGCGAAATGGCCCGATAAGTGCACCACCAGTAGTCTTCCAGCGATTCTCCTTTCCATGCGAAGACGGAGATGCCGCGTTTGGCGATCGCCGCGGCCGCATGATCTTGCGTGGAGAAAATGTTGCAGCTTGCCCAGCGCACGTTCGCGCCGAGATCGGTCAGCGTCTCAATCAATACGGCCGTCTGGATCGTCATGTGCAGCGACCCAGTGATTCGCACCCCAGCAAGCGGTTTCTGCGGCGCATATTTTTCCCGGATCGCCATCAGCCCGGGCATTTCCTTTTCAGCGATGGAAATTTCTCTTCTGCCAAAGTCAGCGAGTGAAATATCGGCGACTTTGTAATCCTGTTTGGCTTTTGGTTGAGTGATTGTTGTGCTCATAAAGTGTTCGCGGTTTCTATGCGACGGCCTGCTTTAACGCTTCCGCCTTGTTCGTTTTTTCCCACGTCAGCGCGTCGAGGTCGTCCACGCGCCCGAAATGGCCGTAATTGGTTGTCTTCCGATAGATCGGGCGAAGGAGATTCAGCTGCTTAATGATCTCGGCAGGCTTGAAATTGAAAACGTTCCAGATCGCGCGCTCCAGTTTCTCCTCGTCCACTTTGCCTGTGCAGAACGTATCGACGCTCACGCTAACCGGCTCCGGGTGCCCAATGGCGTACGCAAACTGAACTTCACATCGGTCTGCCAGGCCGGCTGCGACCACGTTCTTCGCAACCCAGCGTCCCATGTAAGCGGCGCTTCGGTCGACTTTGCTCGGGTCTTTTCCGGAAAACGCTCCCCCACCGTGCCGTCCCATTCCGCCGTAGCTATCGCAAATGATCTTGCGCCCGGTTATTCCTGCATCGCCTTCAGGACCACCGATCACAAATCGGCCAGTCGGATTGATGAGGTAAGTCGTTTTCTCATCGAGCCATTCCGCCGGCATCACGTTCTTGATCAGGAGCTCGATCAATGTCTCGCGAATTTCTTTTTGTTTCACATCAGCAGTGTGCTGAGTGGACACCACCACTGCAGCTACGCGTACCGGTTTATACCCATTATATTCGATCGAGACCTGCGTTTTGGCATCCGGACGCAGCCAGGGAATTTCGCCAGACTTTCGCAAGCGCGTTAGTTCGCGTCCCAGTTTGTGCGCGAACGAGATCGGGGCGGGCATTAATTCCGGCGTCTCATCACAGGCAAAGCCGAACATTAACCCTTGATCGCCGGCGCCCTGCTCCGCGCTGCTCTTGCCTTCAGCAGCAATGTTATCAACGCCTTGTTTGATATCGCGCGATTGCTCGCTCATCTCGCAGATGACCCGGCAGGTGTCTGCATGAAAAATGCAATCGCCATTTACATATCCGATGTTGCGAATGGCGGTGCGCACGTGCTCCTCAAGATCAAACTTCGCATTGCTCGTTATCTCCCCAGCGATTACAACGAGATTTCCTTTGGCAAGCGTCTCGCAAGCCACGCGACTTAACGGATCCTGTTCGAGACAGGCGTCCAGAATGTAGTCGCTGATGGTGTCGCAAACTTTGTCCGGATGGCCTTCGGTGACCGACTCGGAAGAAAAAATGTAACGGCGGGACATGATCAAACGTTAAAGCGTTGAATGGTTGAAGCGTTAAAGAGGTTTCTATTCACGGTCAGTTCAACGCTTCAACAGTTTAACTTTCAACGCTGCCGAGAGACATATTGACCAATCATGATGCGTCGATATATCGTTGGCCACGATTATGGCGTCAACCATTAATTTGTTGCGGTTGCTGGCAGACCCTACCCGACTGCGCCTGCTGCTTCTGCTCGAGCAGGAAGAACTTTCCGTTGCAGAGTTGCAGGAAGTTCTGGGTATGGGGCAGTCGCGGATTTCCAGTCATCTTGCTCAGATGAAACGCGCTGGCGTCGTCGCTGATCGGCGCGTCGGTAAAAATGTTTATTACGGTGCGAACCACAATGGGCGAAGCGCACAGCGACAGCGTGTGGCGGAAATCACGCGCCTCCTCGCGCGTGAATTGCCGGAAACATCGCGCGATCGCACAGGTCTCAAACTTGTCCTGCACAAGCGTCAGGACAAAGCGCGCAAATATTTCGATGAACTTGCCGGCAAATTCGGCCGGGGTTATGTGCCGGGCCGGTCATGGAAAGCACTCGCGCACACGCTGATCACGTTGCTTCCGCCGCTCAACGTGGCTGACCTTGGGGCGGGCGAAGGGACGCTTTCGCAGTTGCTGGCGAAAAAAGCCCGCAAAGTCATCGCGGTCGATAACTCGCCGAACATGGTTGAGTTCGGCTCGCGGCTGGCGAAGAAACATGGGTTTAAAAATCTCGAATACCGGCTTGGCGATATTGAAGATCCGCCAATTGCGAAAAACAGTATCGATCTTGCAATCCTGAGCCAGGCGTTGCATCACGCCATTCACCCTGACCGCGCTATTAACGCAGCGCACCGGATGTTGAAGCGCGGCGGTCGCCTGGTCATCCTCGACTTGTTAAGTCATCGGTTCGAAAAAGCTCGGGAGCTCTACGCAGATCACTGGCTCGGCTTTAGCGAAGTGCAGTTACATCAACTCTTGGAAACACACGGTTTCCGAGAGATCGAGGTCAGCGTCGTTTCGCGGGAAAAACAAAGCCCGCATTTTCAAACGGTGTTCGCGACGGGAATAAAATAATTGTTGGGGCAGTAGCCAGTGTCAGTGCCTGCTCCGAGAAAGCTCGCTGCGCCGCCCATCAACCCGTTGCCCAAGTGACAATGGTGTTACAATCTGGTCAGTGAGCCGGTTACACAGATTTTTTAGCGAACATGTTGGTCTTGCCGTTGTCTTATTGTTAGCGAACGTGTATTCGCCCGTTGCCCTATGCCTGCTGAAACCAAAGCCGCAGTTCAGCTCGAAATTGCACACGTTCTGTTCATCGACATCGTAGGCTACTCTAGGCTGCTAATTAGCGAGCAAAGCGAGCTGCTGGGCGTGTTGAATAATGCGGTTCGAGAGGCAGGAGAGTCCCGTTCGGCCGAAGCGGATGGTCAATTGGTGCGCTTACCTACAGGTGACGGGATGGCTCTGGTCTTTCGACACAGCCCGGAACAACCGGCGCGCTGCGCTTTGGAGATTAGTCAGGCGCTTAAGGACTACCCGAAGCTCCATGTTCGAATGGGCATCCACAGCGGACCTGTTAACGAGGTCGCCGATGTAAATGAGCGCGCGAACATAGCGGGGGCGGGGATTAATATTGCGCAGCGCGTAATGGATTGCGGAGACGCCGGGCACATTCTCCTTTCGAAGCACGTCGCCGAAGACCTTCAGCACTATTCGGAATGGCGACCGTACCTGCACGACGTCGGTCAATGCGAGGTCAAGCACGCGGAAATGATCTCTATCGTCAACCTGTATACGAAAGACCTCGGCAATCCGAATCCTCCGCGGTTGAAGCCAACTGGAATCGAAGTGCGGCGCCGCCGCCGCCGCAACGCTTTCTTGCTTGCCGGGTCATGCCTGGCAGCGTTGCTCATAGCAGGATTCTTTCTTTTGCCTCGCGCATCCGCGCGCAAAGTGGACAAGTCGATTGCCGTGCTGCCGTTTACGAATTTAAGCGATGATAAAGAGAACGCTTATTTCGCGGACGGGGTTCAGGACGACGTGCTGACAAACTTATCCAAGATCGGCGACCTTAAGGTGATTTCTCGCACGTCTGTGATGCAGTATCGCGGCCAGACGCCAAACGTTCGTGAAATCGGTAGAGCTCTCGGTGTTTCCAACATTCTCGAGGGCAGCGTGCGCCGCTCCGGAAACAAGGTGCGAGTGAACGTGCAATTGATCGACGCAAACACGGACGAGCACATTTGGGCCAACGATTACGATCGCGATGTGACTGACGTTTTTGCGATCCAAAGCGATCTTGCGCAAAAGATCGCCGAAGCCCTCCAAGCAAAGCTGTCGCCCGGGGAAAGGTCGCAGATGACGCGCAAGCCCACTGAAAATGGGGAAGCCTATCTAGCTTTCGTGCAGGCACGCGATCTTTCCTGCGCTTTTGAGGATTTGGAAAAACTCAAACAGGGCGAGCAGCTTTTCGAGCGTGCCGTCGACCTTGATCCGAACTTCGCGCTTGCGATTGCGCGCTACTCGCAACTGGAAAGCTGGATCGTGCACACGTTCGACCCCACCCCTGCGCGACGCGAAAAGGCGCGTGCTCTTGCCGAGCGCGCTCTGCAACTGCAGCCGGATTTGCCGGAGGCGCATCTGGCCCGTGGGATCTCGTACTACTACGGCGATAATAACTACGAAGCGGCGCTGAAAGAATTCGAGATCGCGCAGCGCGGATTACCTAACGAATCGGAAATCTATCTCTACATTGGCGCAATCCAGCGTCGGCAGGGCAAATGGGCCGAGTCCACAGGGAATCTGGAGAAAGCAGTCAGTTTGAATCCAAAAGACGTCTGGTCGCTGCAACAACTCACTTTCAATTATCAGATGCTGCGAGATTACAAGAAAGCCAACAACACTATCGATCGCGCACTTGCTCTGAATCCAACCGGCTTGGAACCCTTGGAAGTTAAAGCCAAGTTGGCCATCGCGGAGAACGGGGACTTCAGCGTCGCGGAGAAAGCATTCGACGCTGTGAAATCGGTCGCCATGAGCAAGGAGCAGAAACTCAAGACCACCGGCTCGCGGATAGATGTGTTCCTTGCGGAACGGAAGTATCAAGAAGCGTTGCAATTAGCGGAAAGCGTACGCGACGACGACCTCGCGGCTTTTATACCACATGTGTGGAGCAAATATTTTTACATCGGACTTGCGCGAAGGGGACTGCTTGATGAGGACGGCGCGCGAGCTGCGTTTTTAAAGGCGAAAGCATCCGCTGAGGAACAAGTGAAACGGACTCCTGATGCAGAGGACTCGCACATTCAGCTGGCAAAAACGCTCGCGTTTCTTGGCGAAAGGGATGCCGCGCTGGCCGAGGCGCAACGGGCGAGCGAACTGCGACCCGAAAGCAAGGATGCATTTGGCGGTCCAGAGATTATGGAGGGAGTCGCCGAAGTTCACGCGGTCTTGGGAAACAACGATCGCGCGATCGAAATTCTTGAAGGATTGTTGACCCGGCCAAGTGGCGTCACCGCGCAGCTCCTAAAGGTAAATCCGATTTGGGACCCGCTGCGAGGCGATCCCCATTTTCAAGCTTTAATCGACAAGTACGGTGCTAAAGCTTAGGACCGTTGTCCTTTTCTTCGCCGTTGCCTGTGCCGCGCGTGCGGACTGGAAGGTTCTCTCAGTCGAATCGGAGCCCGGTCGCTCCGGAATTCAGCATCGGCACGTTGCTGTTGAAGAGACAGCAGCCGGTCGGCGGGCCGATCTAGATCTTGCAATTTTCTCTGCCAAATCATGCACGTTGCGGGTCGTGGATAATACTGACGGCCTAAGACTCGGCGGCGCGATGACGCACAAAAACTGCCTGTGCGCTGTGAATGGCGGCTACTTCGATGCGGACTTCAAGCCGATCGGGTTGCGGATCGTGAATGGGCAAACTATCGCCCCGCCCCGGCGCGCGCGGCTGATTACCGGCGTTTTGCTCGCAACCTCGCGTGGAATCCAAATCGTGCGTGCCCGTGAATTTTCACCGCGCCAGAAAATTGGTGCTGCAATTCAGTGTGGACCGTTTTTGGTCGATGCGTCCCGGCCCGTTCGCGGCTTGAATGATTCAGCTTCGGCGCGTCGAACTTTTGCCGCAACTGTCAGCAATGACGGTGCGCTGCTCGGCGTTTGCTCGGACGTTTCGCTCGCAGACTTGGCAAACATTCTTACGACGACCGCAATTATCGTGGAATCGAAAATTCCACGGGCAATAAACCTTGATGGCGGTTCATCGAGTGCATTCTGGTTTGTGCGGGAGAATGGCAGCGTGTTCTCGATTCCCGAGCAAAAGCCTGTGCGCGATTTTGTGGCGGTAATGTCGAGATAAATTGTAGAGCAGACGCTTCGCCTGCCAATTTTGATTCGGCAACCGGAGTGGTTGCCCTACAATTCGGCGAATGAGAACGTTTGGCGGATTCAGATCAGACAATCGTTTTTTCTACGGTGAATTACGCGGCGAGAAAGTCCACGAGCTTGCACAACCGTATTGGGTTGACATCCGAGCTACTGGCCAAGTGTTGCCGCTTGCAAACGTGCGCGTCGGTCTTCCCACAGCGCCGTCGAAATTAGTCGCCGTCGGATTGAATTACGCCGATCACGTCGCGGAGATGAAAAGGACTGAACTCGGAACGCCCTTGATTTGGTTTAAATCGCCGAGCTCTGTTCTGCCGCACAACGGGGTGATCGAGATTGCGTTTCCCGAACATCAAACCGATTTCGAAGTGGAGTTGGCAGTCGTTATTGGCAGGACCGCGAAAAACGTCGCTGCGGAACACGCGCTCGATTTTGTTTTCGGTTACACGGTCGCTCTCGATATCACCGATCGCGATTTACAAAAGAGCGAGAAACAGTTTGGCCGCTGCAAATCGTTCGATACGTACACGCCAATCGGTCCGTTTGTGAATGCCGATGTCGATGTAAGCGATGTTTCGCTGGAGCTATGGCAGAATGGAGAGCTACGCCAGAGCACGCGCACGAGCCGAATGATTTATTCGGTTCCGGAAATTATTTCGTTCGCGAGTCAGTCGCTTACACTTCTGCCGGGCGACGTGATTTTGACTGGAACACCTGCCGGGGTCGGCCCGATCCATGCGGGAGATACATTGGAAGCAGCGATCGACGACTGGCCGCGTCTGCGGAACCGTGTTGTCGTCGCGCAGCGCAGTGCGGATCGCGGCGCTGAAGGAAGCTCGGCAGCGATAATTTGAAAGTGCCTTACATCCCTGCGGCAGAGATATTTCGATTAAAAGATGCGACCTCTGCGTCGCTGAAAAAAATGAAAAGTTTTGCTCGACCCGCGACTAGCTCGTCTGCGATAAGAGAAAACCTGCCTGTATCGAAATCGAACTGGTCAGTTCAAACTCCTGCTTCAACTATGAAAACATTACTTGCTACCTGTCTATGCACACTCGCGTTCGCAGCGATTTCGCTCGCGCAAACCTCACCCTCGGCACAAGCTCCGCCTGCAGCAGGCACGAATCCGGCTGCTCGGGCGCCAACAAATCCTGCGGCCGCGCAGCAGGCGCCTGCTACAAACCTTCCACCAGGGCAGGCTGCGGCTCCCGGGCAACCTGCAGCTCAGCAACCGGCAGCGCCTGGACAGCCAGCAGCTGCTGGGCAACCGGCAGCGCCTGGACAACCCGGAGCAGTAGGACAGCCAGTAGCGCCGGGCGCGGTGACGAGCCCTGCACCGGCTGGCGCAGAGAGTCCCGCAGCGGCCGCTGCCACGAGCCCCGCGGCAGCTGCTCCACCGCCTGCGGAAACTAAACCCACTGGCTTTTTTGCTGGCAACTGGTTGATCGACAAGTTTCACAAAGGCGGCCCGGTCATGTGGCCAATTCTCATCGTGTCGATCATTGCGCTCACAGTCGTGATCGAGCGCATCTTTTGGTGGACCGGCCGCTGGTTCCGACGTGATCCAAAACGCATCGAGAAAGTGTTTACCGCAATCGAAAACGGTGATACGACCGAAGCTTCTAGACTTGCTCGGGGTTCGCGCGACCCCGTTTTGCGCATGATGTGGAATGGCCTCAATCATCAACATGCCTCGTTGCAAGGCGCATTACAGGTTGCTGCTGGCATTGAGATCAAACGCGCCGGTCGATTCCTCGTCGTTATGGACACACTCGTAACTTTGGCGCCGTTGCTCGGTCTGCTGGGCACGATTACCGGTCTTATTAGGTCGTTCAGCTTTCTGGGCAACGAAGAGCTGGCGGTGCAAGCCGTCACTGGGGGTATCGCCGAGGCACTGATTGCAACGGCCTGCGGTCTCGGTATCGCCATCTTCGCTCTGATTCCGTTTAATTTTTTCACTTCCCGGGTGTCTAACTTGGAGTTCGAATTGCAGACGGCAGCCACAAACCTGGAAGTGATGCTAGGAGCACAAACCGCGGCGCGCGAAATTGATTTCGCGGCGCAGGCTCCAGCCTCTGGGAAAGGCTCGTCGATTTAAAGATGTTTTAAGGTATTTAATGACTGTACACTCACCCATTCCTCACAAGAAAGCGCGGATCGAGATCATCCCGTTGATCGACATCATGTTCTTTCTGCTCGCCAGTTTCATGATGGTGAGCCTGAGCCAGGTGCATATGAAAGGGATCAAGGTGAACCTGCCCTCGGGCAGTTCAGGTCAGACACAAACGAAGCGCGAGTACATCAGCGTTTCTGTTGATAAGGACGGCCACTACTTCTTCGACAAGGACGAAGTCCAAGACGAAGAACTGATCAATCGCTTGCGCAGAGTGCACGAATCAGCCCCTGAAGCCAAAGTGTTCGTTCGAGGCGATCGGGATTCGGTGCACCTCAACGTTACCCATGCGCTTGATATGATCCGCTCCGCTGGTTTTTATAAGATCTCCTTTGAAATTAAGAGCGAATCGCTCAAGGGAGTTCCGGGAGGCCAATGATTTCGTTATGGCAAAAGTGAAAGTAAAACCGCTGATCTACACGCCACCCCCTCGATGGTATTTTTGGACCGCCTTTGGCCTTGCATTGGCGATCAACGTTACAGCAGTTGCGGTCTCTCAACGGCGCGAGGCGCCTCCAGTTGACCTTCCGCCCCAACCGCCTCAAGTCGTCGAGGCGGTATTGGCTCCGCCTGAGTCCACGCCGCCACCAGAAGATATTCCGATCCCGGAGCCTCCTCCTCCTCCTGACATTCAGCCGGAGTTTGTGGAAGAGCGGACGCCGCCACCGCGGCCACAAAACACAGCGCAAAAATTTACCCCGATCAAGGCTCCGGGCCCGATGTCTATGTCTCGAGCGAAAGCTCTTGCCTTGTACGCGCCGCGTCCCCAGTACCCGTACGAGGCGCGTTCGCGGCACGTCACTGGTAGCGGAGTGATCGTCGCCCAAGTGGATGCAGGGAGCGGCAACGTCACTAGCTGTTCTGTGTCGCAAAGCACCGGCAGTCCCATTCTGGATAGCGCCGCCACTAGTGCGTTTCGGCAGTGGCGATTCAGACCCGGGACAGTTTCCAGGGTCAACATTCCCATCACTTTTACCATGACTGGGGCGTCGTACTAAATTCACCAATATGAGACTCTCTTCGCCAGTTCCGCATAAACGAGCACGCATTGAGATCATCCCGTTGATCGACATCATGTTCTTTCTGCTTGCCAGTTTCATGATGGTGAGCTTGAGCCAGACTCACATGAAAGGTATTCGCGTGAATTTGCCAGCGGCCGTAGGGCCTCCGCCAACCGGGGTAAAGGATTTTGTCTCCATCAAAGTGCTGGAGGGAAATGCTGTATTCTTCGATAACCAGTACGTGGAAGACGGCCAAGTCCTTCCGCGCCTGTTTCAGCTTCAGAGGGCAAATCCGAACATCAAGATCTCGATTAGCGCAACGCCGATGGCTATCTACGGTGACGTCATTGGAGTGCTCGACAAGGTTCGGATAGCCGGAATCACGAAGGTGGGATATCAGATTAGAGCAGCTTCTGGCGTTGCGCCTGCAGGTGCTGCGCCGGCTCCTGGGGGTGCTGCACCACCGCCCCCGCCGCCACCACCACCACCCAAACCCTAGATTGTATTACCGGAGCCGCTAGTCTTGGACGGCTGCCCAAATCACTTCTTCATGACGCTCGCGGTATTAAGAACGTGCGTAACCTTTTCCAGAGCGCGAGCTCTGTGGCTTAATTGATTTTTTTCAGCAGGCGCGAGCTCGCCAAAAGTTTGTTGGAAACCCTCCGGCATAAAGATCGGATCGTATCCGAATCCATGCGATCCGCGGGGTCGATCAGCAATTTGTCCATCAACAATTCCTTCGAATGCTCCGAGAATCTCGCCTTTGCGCGCGAGCGCGAGCACGCAACGAAATCGAGCGCGACGCGCATTCTTTGTAGCGCCAACGCGTGTAAGCTCCTCCAATAACTTGTCGGTTTTTTCCTGGTCGGTCGCGTTCATTCCCGCATAGCGCGCCGAGTGGATGCCCGGCGCGCCGCCAAGAGCCTCGACCTCGAGCCCGGAATCATCGGCAATGACAAAACCGGGCATGCGCTTGGAAACTGCCACGGCTTTGAGAATCGCGTTCTCTTGAAAAGTTGTTCCACTCTCCGCAATGTGAGGAATTTCAGGATGCGCAGCCAAATCAGTCACGTTGAATTGCGGCCCGAGAATCCTCTGGATTTCTTCGGTCTTATGCGCATTGCGCGTTGCAACCAAAAGGTCAATCACCATATGAATGAAATCTGGAAACAAGGAATCCAAGAGTAAATTCTAGTTTCTTTTCCTGATTTCTTGAGTTCCTGATTGATATATAAATGAGCAGCGAGCGCCGCAAACCGTATCCATTCGATCAGATCGAACCAAAATGGCAGGCGATCTGGGAGAAGCAGCAGGTTTTTCATGCGCCGAATCCCGGCGAGAAAGGTTTCGATACGGCAAAGCCAAAATTTTACATCCTCGACATGTTTCCTTACCCCAGCGGCGCGGGCTTGCACGTCGGACATCCCGAAGGTTACACGGCGACGGACATCGTTGCCCGGTACAAACGGACGCGCGGCTTCAACGTTTTACATCCGATGGGTTGGGACGCATTCGGTCTGCCCGCCGAGCAATATGCGGTTAAGAGTGGGCAGCATCCTGCCGTCACGACGCGCGAGAACGTGGCGAAATTCAAGAGGCAATTGAAGCGGATCGGTTTTTCCTACGATTGGCAACGTGAGATCAACACAACTGATCCCAAGTATTACAAATGGACGCAGTGGATTTTTCTTCAAATTTACAATTCATGGTTCAATCCGGAAACAAAACGCGCGGAGCCGATTTCCACCTATCGCGGGACTGACCCGGATAGCGTTCGGCTCGCGTATGTCGCTGAGGTGCCCGTTAACTGGTGCCCGGAGTTAGGAACAGTTCTTGCCAACGAAGAAGTCATTGACGGAAAGAGCGAAGTTGGCGGCTTCCCGGTCGTTCGAAGACCGATGCGACAATGGATATTGCGCATCACGGCCTATGCGGAGCGCTTGATCGATGAACTCGACGAACTTGATTGGCCCGAGGGAATCAAATTGCTTCAGCGCAATTGGATTGGCCGGAGCGAGGGCGCGGAAATCGATTTCCCTGTAGTGGGCATCGATGATCCCGGCGGCCATTCCGGCTACAAGCTTCGCGTCTTCACTACGCGCCCGGACACGCTTTATGGCGGTACTTTCCTGGTGCTCGCGCCGGAACATTCCCTCGTCGATCGAATTGTTACCGAAGAACAGTGGCCGGCGGTGCGCGAGTATCGCGAACGAACTGCGCGCAAGAGCGAGCTCGAACGTGCTGATCTGTCCAAAGAAAAAACCGGCGTGTTTACCGGGGCCTACGCGATCAATCCGGCGACTAACCAAAAGATTCCAATCTGGATCGCTGATTACGTGCTGCTTGGGTATGGGACCGGCGCGATCGGCGGTGTGCCGGCTCACGATGATCGCGACTTGGAATTTGCAAAAAAGTTCGGACTGTCGGTTGTCATTGTCGTTCAGCCCACAACAGACGTGCCGGCAATTGGATTCACCGGCGAAGGCATCGCAGTCAACTCGCCAATTATTAACGGCCTGACGAGTGCAGAAGCGAAAAAAAAGATCACCGTCTGGCTCGAAGAACACGGCCTCGGCAAACGCGCGATCAATTACAAGCTGCGAGACTGGCTATTCTCGCGTCAACGATATTGGGGCGAGCCGTTCCCGATCGTCTGGGAGGATGGAAAGCATCGCGCGTTGGATGAAAAAGAATTGCCCGTCGTGCCGCCTGCGCTCGACGATTACAAGCCGACCGGCACTGGAGAACCGCCGCTCGCAAAAGCAAGAGAGTGGATTCGTTACTCCGTCAACGCACTTCGTGAGACAAACACGATGCCGCAGTGGGCAGGCTCGTGCTGGTATTACCTGCGATTTTGCGACCCGCGCAACGATGAGCGGTTTGTCGGCGAAGGAGCAGAGCGCTACTGGATGGGCGGTCCGAAGCCCGGTGGCGTAGACTTGTACGTCGGAGGCACGGAGCACGCGGTGCTGCACCTGCTGTATTCGCGTTTCTGGCACAAGGTGCTGTTCGATCTGGGCTGCGTCTCAAAGCCGGAACCATTCCAGCGGCTAGTAAACCAGGGAATCATTCTCGGCGAAGATAATCAGAAAATGTCGAAGTCGCGCGGGAACATTGTTAATCCCGACGACGTGATCGACCAGTACGGCGCAGACGCATTTCGCTGCTACGAAATGTTTATGGGGCCGCTCGAGCAAATGAAACCGTGGAGCATGCGCGGTGTCGAAGGCGTTGCGCGCTTTCTTGCTCGCGTCTGGCGTCTGCTCATGACCGAGAACCAGGCAGGCGCGTGGGAATTATCGGGGAAGGTCAAGAACGTCGAACCGGACAAGGGTCAGCAGAAGATGCTGCATGCCACGATCAAGAAAGTTACTCAAGACATCGAATCCTTCTCGTTTAACACCGCCATTTCACAAATGATGATTTTCGTCAATGCATTCACCAACGTTGACTCGATTCCCGTGTCGGCGATGCGCACCTTTCTGATATTGCTGAATCCATTTGCGCCGCACATCGCCTCTGATCTATGGGAAAGACTAAACGCAAAATTCAGCGATGCGCGCGGCGACATCACTGAACAGTCCTGGCCAACCTACGATGAACGGTTGCTCGTCGAGGACGAGGTTGAGATCGTCATTCAAATAAACGGCAGACTGCGCGATCGAATCAAAATGCCTGTGGATTCGCCACGAGAGGACGTCGAACGAGCAGCGAAGGCTAGTCCGAAGGTGAAGAGCGTTGTTGGCGACGGCCTCGCGCCGTACCTGAAAGTGATCGTCGTGCCGAATAAGCTCGCGAACGTCGTAATCCCCAAGACTGAGGATGAAGAAAACAAAAAGTAAGAGGAACGATATGAGTTGGGTTAAAAACGTGTGGAAAGAATTCAAAGAATTCGCTGTGAAAGGCAACGCGGTTGATCTTGCCGTCGGCGTCATAATCGGCGCGGCCTTCGGTTCAGTTATTACTTCGCTGGTGAAAGATGTGATCATGCCCCCGATCAGTGTTCTCAGTGGGGGACTCGATTTCTCAAACAAGTTCGTCATTTTGCGAGCCGCAAAGGACGGCTCCGCCGCGTTCCATACTCCTGCAGACGCCGCGAAGGCCGGAGCGATCACTTGGAATTACGGCAACTTCGTCACGCTCTTGATTAACTTTCTTATTGTCGCGACCGCAGTTTTTCTTCTGGTTCGGGTAATCAATCAACTCAGAAAACCGGCCGAAAAAGTTCCTGACATGAAAGATTGCCCGGCGTGCGTGATGAAGATTCCCATCAAAGCGACGCGCTGTCCTCATTGCACGAGCGAGCTCTCACAGGCGGCTACGCGCTGACATTGTAGCCGGCATCGTTGATGCCGGCCGGAAAGATTAGACTTTCAGAGAGTCACTTGGATTCAGCCCCTAGGGAATTTCCGTAAATTATTCCTTGCCCTTGGCTGGTTCGGCTGCTATTGAGGGCGCGATGCGATGCCTTAACCTGCCCCTCGCAGGAGCTTTAGCTTGTTTGCTATTGGGGTGTGCCACGCAATCGAGACCGACTCTCACAAGTGGGCGTCGCATACCGCACGTCCGCACTACCGCCTATACTCATCACGAAGGAGGAAGCGGAGTCCATAACGCGCTGGGCGAGTATCTTTCCGGCCGACACGTGATGAGCGCTGCTTCTGATTGGTCGCGGTACCCGCTCGGAACACGGTTCCGACTCGCTGACACTAACGAAGAGTATGTCATCGACGATTATGGAGGTGCATTGGTCGGCACCGACACAATCGATCTTTACAAGCCCAGCCGCCTTGAGATGAAAAACTGGGGCGTCCGCTACGTCGACATCGACGTTTTACAATGGGGCTCTGAGGAACAGAGTTTGAAAGTCCTCCAGCCGCGTTGTAAACATCGTTGCGCACGGCAAATGGTCGCAGCCCTTCAGAAAAAGAAGGGCAAATCCGTCGCGCAATCCTCTCCTGCCCACACTTCGCTTTGATTTAACGCGAGTCGCGCTGCATTTTCCCGCCCATGAGAATCTTCGTCACCGGCGGGGCGGGCTATATCGGTAGCGTTACTGCCGAGCTTTTGCTGGATGAAGGCCACGAAGTGGCCATCTTCGACAATTTGGTTGAAGGCCACCAGCGCGCCGTCGATTCCCGGGCGAACTTCATCCACGGCGATTTGGCCGATCGTGCGCAAATCGATGCTGCGCTTTCGGGTGCGCGGCCCGATGCGGTCATGCACTTCGCAGCATATGCACTCGTCCCTGAATCAATGCGCGATCCCTCCAAATATTTTCGTAACAATGTTTCAAACGGTTTAAACCTGCTGGATGCAATGGTGACAACGGGTGTGCGACGGATCATTTTTTCGTCGACGTGCGCGCTTTTTGGACCGCCCGAACGGGTGCCAATCGACGAAACTGCGCGTACGCATCCGATTAATCCATATGGCGAGTCGAAACTGGCTTTCGAAAAAATTCTGCGTTGGTACGACGAAATTTATGGATTGAAATTTGTCTCATTGCGTTATTTCAACGCAGCAGGGGCCACAGCGAAGCTCGGCGAAGATCATCGACCGGAGACCCACTTGATTCCCAATGTGCTGAGGGTCGCATTGGGTCAAAGACCGAATGTCGAAGTTTACGGTACGGATTACGACACTCCCGATGGGACCTGTATTCGCGATTACATTCATATCCTTGATCTTGCACGCGCGCACATTCTGGCTCTTGGCGCAACCACCAGCGGATTTTACAACCTCGGCACGGGAGGCGGCTCCAGTGTTCGAGAGGTAATCGCGGCCTCTCGCAAAATTACTGGCCGAAAGATCGAGACTATCGAAAAGCCACGCAGACCTGGCGATCCGCCACGGCTGATCGCTTCCTCAGAAAAAATCAAAGAAGATCTTGGCTGGCAACCGCGGTTCCAATCTCTCGACGCGATCATCGCGAGCGCTTGGAAATGGCATCAGAAATTCCCAAATGGCTACGAACACTAAGAGGCAAGCCAAGAGACCTGCAGCGTGCAGCGTTTCCGTGTTAACAGGGTCGTAAGGTTGCAGCGAGAGCTGCGTCGACTGCTTCGATTTTCAAATTAGCAAGCCTGCCGTTTGGCGCAGTAAGGATTCGCACATTGCTGTTCTGAGGCGCCCAAACATTCGGATCAGTCGGGCCGAACAACAGAATGCAATTTGCGCCGGCAGCTGCGGCGAGATGCGAGATTCCGCTGTCGTGCCCGATGAAGATGGAGCGTTCAAGCACCGCGGCCAGATGAGGCAGCGGTAAGTTTTTAACAAACCGGACACCACGATTTTTCCACTCGCGCTCCAACTGCTCGGTTTGTGCTTCGTCTGCCTCGCCTGAAACCACGATGAGGGAAAAACAATTTCCCGTCCGTCGACTTTCCTCTTTCGAAAGTGAGAAAGCGGCGCGCTGCGAAAACAATCCGATCCAATTTTCCAGCGGCCAGTTCTTCTCAGCCCCGCCGCTTCCTGGATGAATCGCAATAATCGGCTGCGGCAGAGGCCCAAGGAACTCCCGGGCGAATTTTCGATCGTCTACCGATGGAAAAACTCTCTCAGTCAGGTCGGAAACTTTGATTCCCAAGTCTTCGATCGGCCGGGTAAGCTGGCGCGCGGCGTGCCCGGCGGTTTCCAGGATCTTGGCTGGGCCGCAAAACAGATTTTCAACACCACAGCGGCCTAGATTTTTTTCAAAGATCCGGTCGGGGTCGTAGAGATAGCTGACAATCAAATCGAAATTCGAAAAATAGTCTGCCAATTCTCCCGGCAATTTCGAATTCTCGGCGAAAAAGCTCGAGAGCGGCCCGTGTTCGATCGAGCGTACTGATTGCGCGTAAAAGCGGTTTTCCGCAAGAACGGCAATGTGTTTGTAGCCAAGAATCTCGATATGTGTGTCCGGACGGGCGTCACGAAGCGCCTTGAGCGACGGCAAGGTCAGGATGAAATCGCCAATTGCACCGCCGCGGATTATCAGAATGCGGTCCATTTCCGACGGTTGCGGTGCTCTCTGACCGCCGAAACAACGTTCGCTGCGGGCGGTCAGGCGCCACCACGGTTTAGTACTGCGTAAACGTAAACGTAAGAATCACGCTCCCGTAAATCAGCGCGATAGTATGCAGACAACGCCAGCGGAAAACGCTCCGCGTGCTCCAATTGATTTGATCGCGAAGCACGTACGGGATCGCAACCCAAAATAGCCCCGCAAGGATTAGCAAGTAAGCAAACACCGTTACAAGCAATCGGCTTGTTTCATAGCGGAGAAAAGCTGCATCAAGTAGCGGCTCCGCCGCGAGCAAACAAAGAATTCCAAGCGCGCGTACCGCCAGAAACTCGTCGACGAAACGCAGGGCGAGTCCATAACCGATTGGCAGCGCAATCAGGAGCGGACGCCGGAACCCGGAGAATTCGCCCATCTGGATCGTGGCGAGCAGCCAAAATGTCCAAACCAGACAAATCGTGAGCAGGATAATTCCCGTAATATTCGAGCGCGGAAAGCGCCGGACGATATTAGCGGAGTGAGGTGCAATTAATCCAAGGAAGCCCACCAGTACCAGGAATGCGCCCGCGATGATTCCGGCGGCATGCAAGGACAAATGGTAAATCATACGGCGACGTTCGCAGGTGGCGTGTGAGTTTCGATAAGGTGGCGCAAGTTTTCAACTCGCGATTAGGCGCTACTCTGCACCGGCACGCCGTACAAGCTGAACCCGTTGGCTTGTTGCACCCGCACGTGAAAGAGTTCTCCAATCAGGTTCTCGTTTCCTTCAAACACGACAATTTTATTGGTGCGGGTTCGACCCATTAGGCGCGTCCGATTTGTTTTGCTTGGCCCTTCGCAGAGGACTTCCACGCAATGCCCAAGCAGCCTTTCGCCAGCGCGTCGCGTGGACTCGTTCACAATTCGCAACAAATCATGGTTGCGCGCTTCCTTGGTACGCTCGTCGATTTGATCGGGCATCTCCGCAGCCGGCGTATCGCGCCGAGGCGAATAGCGGAAGACAAATGCGTTATCAAACTGGATTTCTTCGACCAAATCGCGCGTCTGCTTGTAATCATCTTCAGTTTCGCCCGGAAATCCGACGATGATATCGGTGGTGATCGCAATGCCGTCACGCGCTCGCCGAATTCGCCGAACAAGATCGATATATTTTTCCGCCGTATAAGCGCGATGCATCGCCTTTAGAATTCTGTTGGACCCAGATTGCAACGGCAGATGAACGTGCTCGGCGAGTTTCGGCAAGTGCAAGATCGCGTCGATTAAGTCATCGCGAAAGCCGATCGGGTGCGGCGAAGTAAAACGCAGTCTCTTTAAGCCTTCGACCTCGTGAACGGCTTCAAGCAACTGCACGAACGGCGATTTGTTGTCGATCTTCGGAAATTCGTGGCGACCATAGAGATTCACGATTTGCCCAAGTAGCGTGACTTCTTTGACGCCGCGTGCGACCAAGTCGCGCACTTCGCTCACAATTTCGTCGACAGAGCGGCTGCGCTCTGAACCGCGCGTCTGAGGAACGATGCAGAATGTGCAATGCATGTTGCAGCCCTGCATGATTGAGACAAACGCCGTAGCCTGCTTCGGGGCGAGCTCCTGCTCGCGAATCGTCGACTGCGAACCAGCTTCTTCTGCGACATCCACAATCGAAAACCGTAGATCGTCCATCCGCGTGCGGCCGAGATCGGCGATCCCGGCTGACCCCACCGCCTTCCTCGCGACTAACTCCTCTACATAATCCGGTACGCGGTGAAATTTCTGCGTGCCAACCACTAGATCGACATGTGGCAAATTTTTCAGTAGTGACGTGCCTCGCGCCTGGGCCATGCAACCGAGAAAACCGAAGACGACGCGCGGCCGTTCCTTTGCCATGCGTCCCAGCATTCCCATTTTCCCCAGCGCCTTTTGATCCGCCATGTCGCGCACGCTGCACGTATTCAAAAGTACGACGTCAGCCTCCGCTTCGCGCGACGCCCGTTCGTAGCCGCGCGCGATTAACGAGTGCGCGACTTGTTCGGAGTCGCGCTCGTTCATCTGGCAACCGTAAGTTTTGATAAAAAATTTCGGCATGGATGAGCCAGAACAATACATGTCCGGCAAAGGTCGTCCAAGACAGGGCACACGGATCTCTGGGCGATCCAGCGTTATCTGGTTAGTGACAATTGGTGTAATTCGTGTCTTAAATCGCAGCCCATATGAATGACCAAGTTCCGGCGATCGGCGTTATCGGCGGCAGCGGCTTGTACCAGATGGAGGAATTGCGCGACGTGACCGAACACAAGATCGACACACCGTTTGGATCGCCGTCGGACACTCTTGTCGGGGGGAAATTAAGCGGCCGCCAGGTTTATTTTTTGCCGCGGCACGGACGCGGTCATCGGATTCTGCCGCATGAAATAAATTACCGCGCCAATATCTACGCACTCCGCTCGTTGAACGTTCGCTGGGTCATCTCGGTGGCGGCCGTAGGCAGTTTGCAGGAAAAATACGTGCCGCGGGACGTAGTCTTGCCTTCGCAATTTTATGATCGTACCAGCCAGCGCGCGATTCATACGTTTTTCGGGAATGGCATAGCGGCGCACGTCGCGTTCGCTGAGCCAATCAGCGCAAACCTGCGCAATCTTCTGGCGGAATCAGCCAGATCCCTTGGCGTCACCGTGCATAACGGCGGCACCTACGTGAATATGGATGGCCCGGCGTTTTCGACGCGGGCGGAATCGGAATTCAATCATCGCAATGGCTTTGACGTGATCGCGATGACTAATCTTCCGGAGGCAAAACTGACGCGCGAAGCGGAGATCGCATTTGCGACCATGGCCATGATCACGGATTACGATAGCTGGAAAGTGGACGAAGAAGTGGTCTCGGCTGAGGTCGTTCTCAGTCATTTGGTGGCAAATGCCGAGACGGCGAAAAAGGTGATTGCACATGTGGTTCCGCACGTACCGAAGGAGCCGAATTGGCCGGAACATTTCGCATTGGACACGGCGCTAGTCACCGACCGGAAGTTATGGCCAGAAGCCACAATAGAAAGGCTAAAACCAATTTTGAGGCGGTTTTCTGCCTGAAACGCGGTAGCCGAATCCAGCGCACCAGCGCGAAGCCGCTCCAAATTGCGTTGCAAAGAGATCGTGTGCCAGAAACGATTGAATTGCCATGCGAACCAATTGAGAATCACAAGATGAAAACGCGCTGCTTTGATCACATCGATTTACGAGTCAAAGACTTGGACGTAGCAAGGAAGTTTTACGGAAAATTCCTGCCGCAGCTCGGATTTGTTCATGAAAGTCCGGGAGAAGATTTTCACACCCTTTATGCTGCGGGTGGCGATAAGCCGTCGGAATTTTTTGGGTTCACAGAGGACAAGAACCATCGGCCGAATGGTACGCGCATCGCGTTTTGGGCGGATACACGCGACGAAGTAGATCGGGTGGCGAAGTTGGTGCGTGAAGCGGGCGGCAAGGCGCTTGAAGGGCCTGAGGTTTGTGTGGATTATAGTCCCGGCTACTACGCGTTTTTCTTCGAGGACCCGGATGGCAACAAGCTGGAAATTTGTTGCCGGGAAAGTCCGGTCATTGCCGGGTAGACAAGACGTCTACCGAGTTTGCGGAGGAAGGAAACATCAGCGAACAGTGAACCAAATGAGTCATGCGATGCATCACGACCCTGCCATTCTGCAGGGAGCGCGTCGTGTTCGCTACCTCAAGCTGATTGCGCTTTTCAAAATCGGCAAAGCCGCGTTGTTGCTCCTGCTTTCTGTTTCACTGCTTTTTGTGAACGCCCGGACTCGCTGGATGGATGCTCTGTGGAGTTGGACTGCGGACCAAATCCTGCTCGAACACAGCAGAACCGTCATGTATTTGCTCCACAAACTGCAGGCTGTCCTCGCGGGCGGCACGCTGCACGCAACCGGACTGCTGGCGCTATTTTATTCATTAGTCCTCTTCATCGAAGGAATCGGCGTTTACATGCAACAACGTTGGGCCGAGTTGCTGATGATTTGTGCGACTGCCGGGCTGATCCCGATTGAGGTTCGTCACCTCTGGCATCGGCCGGGTCTGGTAAGCGCGCTCATTCTGCTGGCGAACTGTTTCATTGTCTGGTTCTTGTATCTCGTGCTCAAACGTGACAAGGCCAAGCCCCACGTCGAGCAACCGCGTGAACTAGTCGAGACTGTTTAGATAAATGATCCGTTTGTGAGCGGGGAGACGCTCGGCAGGGCAACGAGCGCCGATTATTTCTAGCGGGAAACCTAGCATCTGTGTCCATGCGAAGGCCAAAAATTGATGACAAATTGACTTTGCAGGGAGATTTCGGAAAGACCGATGCAATCTGCGTCGAGGTGCTGGATAATCCGGCCACTGAGGAGGAGGGCATCCTACTTAAGGTGATGACCCGTGGGCGATTCGAACAAGGCCAGCAAGTCTGGATAGTTGGTCGCGACGGATCAAAAGTCGGGGCGACGGTAGAAGACGTCTCCAAGCAAACCATCGACAGCGAAGTGACACTCTCAACGGTGTTGCCGGCGTAGCTGTAGCCGCGGTCGTTGACCGCGGCCGACGGAGTCTCAGCTATCAACTATCAGCTTCCGCTTAGGGCGAGGGGGCGGCGTGGGACGAGGCCTCGGTGCCGGACTCGACCTTGGTGTCGGAGTCGATCTTGGAGTGGCTGTCGCCGTTGCTGTTGCTGTTGGAGTAGCAGTAGGTGTCGCCGTCGTGGTAGCCGTCCCAGTCGCGGTAGCCGTCGGTGTTGGTGACGGAGTCCCGCAAGGTAAGACGGTGTAGGCTTGTCCGCCAGTAGCTGCGCCACCCGTGCCGTTGCAGAAGTATTGCGTAAAGGTGAGGTCGTTCTTTTGCACGCCTGCCGTGGCACTGGTGTTGCCGTTGCCCACCGTGCCGTAGATCACATCAAAACGGCTCTGCCCCTCATACAACCTCAGCTCGTGGTTGGCCTTTAGCGCAGTGTTACCGGAATACACTGCGCGCCACTCAATGTTAAATACCCGATTGGGTGCCGTGCCGCTCACCGAGGCGAAAATGCCGCAGAGCCCGTTAGGATACCCCGTGCAGCCAGCCCAACCCAGATTATCCGTGCGTAGGTCGTCCCAGTACGGGAACACACTGTAGTTGCGGTTGTGCCAGGACAGGCAAACGTTAATAAAGGTGGCGTCCATGGTTGTAAACTGGCCATTGCCGTTGGACGACACGTTAACGCTCGTGTAGGCCGTGTCGTAGAGCGTGAATGTGAAGGGCAACACCACGTTGGTGATTACGTCATCCCCGTGATTGCCGGTGTCGGTCGTGCCGGGCACGATGCTGTCACC
>WNGC01000033.1_pt1 | contig 68249 bp, 63 predicted proteins | sample 5400051 | NCBI WGS metagenome assembly WNGC01 (sample SAMN13153368, study PRJNA577476) | soil metagenome | isolation source: 20 cm soil or saprolite under grassland replicate 2 | place: USA:California | collected 2016-06-15
GTTCTTTGCCCTGAAGTTCGGAGCCGATTCGTGGCCGCCGCGATAACGCGGCGCATTTCGGCGACGTTACTTTCCACACCGCTGATTCGAATGAATTTGGCGTGCGTCATCTCGGCAATGACGCGGGCCAGCGTGGTCTTGCCGCTGCCAGGCGGTCCGGAAAAGATCACTGAGGGCAAACGATCGGCTTCGATGGCGCGCCGCAAGAGTTTGCCCGGCCCAAGAATGTGTTCCTGGCCGACAAATTCCTCGAGCGAACACGGACGCATTCGCGTCGCAAGCGGCGCAGCGCTCTCCGCGGCCTCAACGTCGAGTTCTTCCGTGGCCAGAAAGAGATCGTCCACGAGGCAAAGTATGGGCACCGCGTCCCTTCCGCATGTGATTTTCGGGCGATGTTAATTGCTTGAGCCAGTAAAGCGAATTCCATACGCTGGCGCTCAAGGCTGGTTTTCCGATGAAAATTTGCATTGCTCGTCTCAGGCAGCCGGCCGCGCTGCTTACCGTGCTTTCGCTGGTGGTTTGCTCCTGTCAAAAACAAACCCAGAAACGCACACGTGACATAACTGAAATTGCGGAGCCTATGGTCACGTCAGGTTGGCTCAAATTCAAACCAGCCGCGCATGTCAATCCAACGACGCTCTTCAAGGATTATGCGGCCGCGTTCCATTTGTCTCCAGGAAATGAGATGGTGCTACAATCGGAACAGACTGATGAGCTCGGCGTGACGCATTACCGGTACCAGCAATTTTTCCGCGAAATCAAAGTGGAGAACGCTGAATTTCTCGTCAGGGCAAAGAACAACGAGGCCGTATCCGCCAATGGGCGTCTTGCGCATGATTTTCAACCGGATGTAACCACTCCGAGACTTTCCGATGAACAAGCGTGGGAAATTGTTCACCGACGCGTCCCGGCCGAAAAATATTTCCGCGATGACAAGCTGGTCGATGACCTAACGAACCAGCAGGCTGCTGGAGCCGGTTACCGCCCGAAGGGGACACTGCTGTTCACTGAGGATCCGAAGAAGACCGGAGGCGAGCGGGTCCTTGCTTGGATGTTCAAGGTGTATGTCACACCGCTGGAGAAGTCGCGACAGGTTTACGTCAACGCGATCGATGGCTCGATTGTGAAAGAGATCCCATTATTTCCAGCGTGCTACTGGGGATCAGGCCCGGTCACGTTCCGCGGCACAAAGAGCATTAACACGCAGAAGAAAGCCGACCGCTACTATCTCGTGGATGATTGCGACGGCACTTTGCTTTCTGCCGTTCTCTGGGACAACGCGAGCAAGCCGGTCGATGTGTCAGATGATGACAACAATTGGACCGGCAATCAGCCTTCGCTCGTTACCTCCTACTGGGGACTGCGCGCGTCTTACGATTACTTCAACTTGATCCATCACCGTAAGAGTTATGACGGAAAAAATTCGAAGATGACCATCTTCAACGATCCGAACGAGGACACTTGCGGAAACAATGCAAACGGTGGAGGCGGCACAATTCGTATCGGACTGGCAGGCGCCGGCGATAACGACGACTACAACGCGCTCGACATCGTTGGACATGAATTCACCCACAGCGTCATCGAACAAACGGCCGGCTTGAGCTACGACAACACCAAAGAGTCAGCCGCGTTGAACGAGTCGTTCTGCGATATTTTTGGTCAGATGGTCGAACAATGGCTTGAAGGGGGCACAAGCAAGGAATGGGTCATCGGTGACGACAGAGGTTGCACTGCTTTTTTCTGTTCCGGCAAACAGTTTCCGCCGCGCTGTCGCGATTTCCAAACTCCGAAGAACTTCAATAATCCCGACACGTACAAAGGAAATTTCTGGCAAAGCTCGAGCATCGACCCGCACAACAATGGATGCGTGCAGAATCGCTGGTTTGCTCTGCTCTGTGATGGCGGAACCGGAACGAATACCGAGCTCGGTTCAGCTTATAACGTCGCCGGTATTGGCAGAGTGAAAGCCAGGAATATCGCGTATCGCACACTCACTCAATATCTGACCGCCAATTCCGGTTTCGCCGATGCGCGCGCCGGCTCGATAGACGCCGCGAGCGATCTTTTCGGCGGTGATTCTCCCGAGGTGGAATCGGTAACGAACGCGTGGTGCGCCGTCGGTCTTTGCCCCTATGTGATTCCCACCCAAGCGGACATTTTTGACCTGCCCGGCGGCAATCCGAATCCTGCCTCGCCGAACAACAACAATTCGTTGGCGGGCGCCACGCCGATCGGCCAGGGTACTTTCAGCCGCTTCAGCGTCGTGCGCGCGAATCAATATCTCTGGAGCTCGGGTCCCCGGCCGACTTTAAACATCCCAAATCTGAGTATTTACCCGGCAAACGACGTTGATTATTTCAACATCGCTTTCCCTCAGGTGAATGCGCTCGGCGGTCGCTGCTTTTCCTCCGGGTTCGCGTTCGACTTTGGAACAAAAGTGAACGCGCGGGTTTTTGTGAACGGTGTCGTCACACAGGCATATGCCAACACTTCGTCGTTTTGGATTTCACTCGGAGCGGCCCAGCAGCAACCGATCGTGCTTGAAATCACGGCGCCATTTCCCGGGCAAATTCTCAGCTACAAGCTGGATATCGCCTTTTTTCTCCACTACCGCAGCGATTGTTTTCAGCCAGGGCTGCCGAACCTCTGGGATGAAATCCGAAACTGTCCGATGTGCGACGCGCAGATTTTGAATGGCTTCGATCAGGTGATCCTTGAGCCGTTCTACCGGCAACCAGAGCAGGTTTCTGCTCAAGACCATTATTTCTATTGGAACGGAGAAGGCGCGCTTCAGGTCCCGTTAAGCGTGCTTCAGGGAAACAATCTACATGTGGAGCTGGTAAACCAAGCCGGCCAAATTGTGGCGATTGCAGATCGCACCGGCGGAACCGACTTGGTCGTCAATGCGCCAGGCGCGCCCTCTGGCGTGTATTCTTTGCGGTTCAGTGGGTTCGGCAACGGAACTGAAATTTTAGTGCGCACTCCCCGGCAATGACGGGCCTTCGCAACGGTTCGATTCGCACGCCACAAGCGAAGGTTGTGAGGAGATGAAGCTGTTCAGTGCGCGGCAGCCTTTTGTCGGGCTGGCGCTCATGGCTGCAATGGGAATTATCATGGCGGAAATCCTTCCGTTCCCATCTGTCGCCCTGGTCCCAACAGCGATAATGCTCGCGCTCTGCATTCTCGCCGTGGCGTGCTGGCCGAGATTGCTCGCGACGTACGCGATCGTCGGAGCTGGCTTTTTCTTGCTGCACAATTTTCAGACCAGGAGCACTGAAGGTCAGCAACTCGCTGACGAACTTGGGAGCAGGCCGCGAGTTCTCACAGCGACTGGCTGTGTGATCAGCGAGCCAAAAATCGCGCCGAGCGGATTCGCAACGTTCCTGTTCAAACTCAAATCAATTGAACTGGAAGGCAGGAGACGATCCACGCACGCGATCTGGCAGGTACGTTGGAAGGGCGTCCCGGAATTTGGCGATGAACTTAAATTTTTTGGAACTGCTGAGCCGATACCGCCGCCACGAAATCCCGGCGAATTCGATATGCGTTCCTATCTCTCGCGCCGCGACATTCGTCGCCTGCTCTTCGTTCGCTACCCGGAGGACGGCACGCTGATTCGACACGGTGGTGGCAACCCGATCATGCGCGCGGCGCAAAAGTCGCGGGCCTGGATGCAAAACGCACTTTGCCGCGGACTGGAGGATGCGCCGGAGGTGCAAAATTTTCTGAGCGGAATCGTGCTTGGCCTTAGACACCAAACACCCGAAGACATCGAAGAACCGTTTCAACAAACAGGGACTCTTCACCTCTTCGCTGTGGCTGGCCTGCATGTGGGAATTGTCGCCGCGCTCTTATGGATGGTGGCGACGGTTGCGCGGCTATCGCGCAAGTCCGCGGCGGCGCTCATCATTCCGCTGCTTCTCTTTTACGCTGCGGTTACGGGACTTCACGTCTCGAGTATGCGCGCGGCGGTAATGAGCTCAATCTTACTCGGCGGGTTCTTTTTTGATCGAAGAGGTTTTGTCCTCAACAGTCTCGCCGCGGCGGCGGTCTTTCTTCTCTGCTGGAACACAAACGAACTCTTTTCCACAGGGTTTCAACTCTCCTTCGCAGTTGTGGGCGCCATTGTATTGCTGGCCGACCCTACTTCTGGATTTTTGCAGCGCTGGAGCGTGCCCGACCCTTTCTTGCCACGCGCGCTCGTGCGCGGTCCGCGACGCTTAATGCACGCGAGTTTTGACTGGCTATTTCGCGCGGGCAGTGTCTCTCTCGCCGCATGGGCTGGGTCACTGCCATTAATTCTGTGGTATTTCCATCTGGTCACACCGATTTCATTGTTCGCGAATCTCGTCGTTGTTCCGATCGCGTTTTTTGTTCTTGCTATTGCGCTCCTTTCCCTTCTTGCGACGCCGTTACTTCCCTGGCTGGCTGTCGTTTTTAACAACGCCAACTGGGCGCTGGCCACGCTGGTAATCGGCATCGTCCACTTGTTCGCGCAAGTTCCCGGGGGACATTTTTATGTCGGGCCACTGCACTGGCCCGACAAGCTTATCGCGCACGTTACCGTGCTGGATCTTGGCGCAGGTGGGGCTGTTCATCTACGAACGGGAGGCACGAACTGGTTGTTCGACTGCGGGAGCGAGCGCAGCTATCAACAGGTGGTACGCGAATATCTGCACTGGGCGGGCGTGAACCGGCTCGACGGCTTGGTGCTCACGCATGGCGACGCGCTTCACCTGGGTGGTGTGGCGCAATTGCTTGATGATTTTCCTCGAGTCCGTGTGGTGGATAATCCGGCGCCTGATCGCTCAACTATTCACCGGCGATTGCAGCGCCTGTTGCGACAACGCGGAATCAAACCAGATGCTTTCAGCGCGGGAGACATTTTCCGTCTTTCCGGCGATGTCCCTGCCCAAATCCTGTTTCCGCCGCGAATCTTCAGCTCGCTGATCGCCGATGATGAGGCCTATGTCATCCGCGTGCGGGTCGAGCCAGCAGCATCGATCTTGTTCATGTCGGACAGTGGCATCCAAACCGAAGAGGCATTGTTGGCCAGCGATTCCAACCCTCGCAGCAACATCATCATCAAAGGACAGCATCATTCTGGACAATCTGGCTCTGACGCCTTCCTTGCTGCTGCACGCCCCCGTCTGATCATTGCGACCTCGCGTGATTTTCCCGATCACGAGCGAATCAGTGACTCGTGGGCCGAGGAATTGCAGAAACGCGGGATTAAACTCTTTCGTCAGGACGAGACCGGCGCGGTGACGCTCCGCTTTCGTCACGACAGTTGGGACGCGCAAAGTTATGTCACCGGCGAAATTTTCCGTAGCGCTAACCAATGAATGGTCGCGCCTTTCTGGCTAAAAATAAGCCCAAACCTGCTCGGGGGCAGATCGATGGCGGGCTCGACTCTTGCAAAGCCAAAAACCGAGCGAGTGATGTCTTCGATCTTTCGAAAGTACTCAAGGTGATCGGTAGCAATGTAAATCATCCCATTTTGCTCTAGGCCGGCATGAACGGACTTGAGGAAGTCTGATGTTAAGAGTCGGCGCCGATGATGCCGCCGTTTTGGCCACGGATCGGGAAACAAGAGATAGAATGTTTCTACTGATCGAGCTGGAAACAGATAGCGCACTGCGTACGAGCTCTCGATCTGCAACAACCGCACATTATTCAAACTTCCGGCTTTGCGCGCAGCGGCGCGGACCCGACCTGACATGCGTTCGACGCCCAGAAAATTCTTGTTCGGCAGGCGCTGCGCGAGCGCGCAAAGAAACGAACCGTCACCGCAACCAAGATCGACGTGCAAAGGCACTTTGCGCGCAAAGACCTTTTCAAGATCAAGGCAATTCGTCAGCGAATACTGCGACTGCGGGATCACGCGAGAACAGACGTGCCTGCGGTGAGCTAAGCTATCCTCGCCCGCAGGCACGCTGAGGAGAAAAACTTGGTCGTTTTGCGTCTCGTCCTTGGTCAGGCCGATCCCCTTTATGAGCATCGCGTCTGCTGATGGCAAGAAAAAAGGGACTGAGTTATTCACAACGCGCCGAACGCGAGAATGTCTAAGATTCCCAACATGAAGCGACTTTTTCTTCTTATGATCGGCTGCGCAGTGCTTAACGGGACTGCTGTCATTGCTGATGATCAGCAAAATTCGTCTGCGACAGCGACAAAAACTGCTGTTTTTGCCGGCGGCTGTTTCTGGTGCATCCAGCCGGCTTTTGACAAAGCAAAAGGGGTGATTAAGACCGTCGTCGGTTATTGTGGCGGGACAGAACCGAATCCAACCTACCGACTGGTTTCCTCGGAGAAAACGGGCTATCGCGAATCCATCGAAATCACATACGACCCGACGACAATTTCTTATGACCAATTGCTCGACATTTACTGGCGGCAAATTGACCCGACTCAAGCCGACGGACAGTTTACTGATATTGGTCCCAGCTATCGCGCTGCGATTTTTTACGGAAACGGCGACGAGAAAAAAATCGCCGAAGCTTCAAAAGAGAAGCTCGCGCTTTCCGGCAAATTTAAAAAGCCGATCGTCACGGAAATTCTCGCGGCGATGAAATTTTGGCCCGCTGAAGATTATCATCAAAAATATTACCAGCAGAATCCGGAGCACTTCGAAGCCTTCGAGCACGGGTCCGGCCGCGTTTCGTATAAAAAGAAAACCTGGGGCGAGCAGTAGAGGCGCCGCGGCGTCCGGACGGCGCAGCGCGCCGGCCCTATTCCACTACCTGCACCCCTTCGCTCACAGTGCGCTTTGCATAGAGCTCGCTCAGACGTTTTGTCATCGGCCCGACTTTGCCATCGCCGATCTGGCGGTTGTCAATCTTTGTGACGGCTGCCAATTCGCCCATCGTGCCTGTGCAAAACATCTCCTCCGCGCCGTAAACATCAACAACTGACAAGTCTGTCTCGACGCAACGAATTTTCTCGGCTGCACAAATCTCGATCACCGTGGCCCGAGTGATTCCTTCCGGACACGCAACCACGCGACTGGTGGCCAGATCGCCGCTCGCTCGCGACTTATCGGAGTTGCGCACGATGAAGGTATGCGTCGCGTTCGTTTCCGCGACAAAGCCGCGCGTGTCCAGCATGAGCGCGTCATCCGCGCCCGCGTTGTTGGCCTCGATCTTTGCCAGAATGGAATTCAGCAGATTCGCATGATGAATTCGCGCGTCCAACACCTCGGGCGGCGGGCGCCGCATCTTGCTCGTCATCAATGTCAGGCCGGTCTTCGCATAAACAGGTGCCTTGTGTTCTGCGAGCACAATTAATGTCGGCCCGCTTTGATTCAGCCGGGGATCCATGCCCGAGGTGATTTTCGCTCCCCGCGTAAGTGTCAGCCGGATGTGCACGCCGTCCCGCATTTTGTTTGCGGCAAGCGTGCGTTTGATTTCCTCCATGATTTTTTCGCGCGCCGGAATTTCCGCAAAAGATAGCGCCTTTGCCGAACGCTCCAGTCGGTCGAGGTGTTCGTGGAGCTTGAAAATACGGCCCTTGTAGAGACGCAATCCTTCCCAGACCGCATCGCCGCCCTGTACGGCCGAATCAAAGGGGCTGATCCCGGCTTTGTCGCGATGCACGAGCTGACCGTTGATGTTTACGATCAGATCTCGATTTCGTTCGTCGAATTTCTGAAGCATTTGAATTACGTCGCACAATGTCCACTAAGGGCACAAAGAAAAAATCCTAAACCTAATGACTTGGTGATCTTTATGACCTTTGTGCGACCGACTCTAATGTAGTCGATGGCGGTAAAGCCGTTCGTAACATTCGCGACAGCGTTCGTAAATTTCTCGCGAGCGTTCCGGCACTTCATCGGCTGTGGGGTGATACGGTTGAAACGACGTGGTCTTTGCCACCTCAGTATACCAATGTCTGGCCCAAATCCCGTCGGTGTCACGCAACCCCGGCGGCCATGAAAGCATCGACTTGCCAAAATCGACGCGGACGGCGTCGCAGAGCAGCCGCAGTATTCGTTCAGGATTTTCCAACACGTCCTTTGCATCAACAACCGGTGGAATCGAATTCAACCGACCGCGGACAAAATTGAAAATCTCTACTTGCTGCGTAAATCCAAGATCCTCGAGCCTGGGGTCCTCCCGTTTTTTGACATATGAAGCAATGACTTCGCGTGGATCACGAATAAGAAAACAATTCGTTACGGCGCCGAGCCATTCCCGATCTATTTCTGGCAGGAAATGGTGCGTCATCTGTTTCTGAAAAAAAATTCGCTTGCCATTCGGGATCGACCCGGTCAGCTGCGCAACAATTTTTCGCCAATCGATTTCGCCGGCTGCGATCACTTCGTCTGCGCCGGGATGATTTTTGCCCGTTGTCCTTAGGTAGTAGGCGTAAAATGGCTCATCGATGACTACAGTATCGCGTCGATTTCCCCACGCGCGCATCATCGCGGTCGAGATGTTACGGGGGCCCGACCACATCGCGATGCGAACTGGAGTTTGCGAAGTGTGCATCAGGGACCAATTGAGTCAGCATATTGGCGCGCATCCGCAAGGCAACCAAATGAATACGCCCTCACGATTCGTTAATGAGGAAACATCGAGCGGAAATCCAGTGCCACGCGGGGAAACTTTGGAGAATGAAATTGTTGATCCTCGGTTTTGTGATTGTGTTGTTTTTGGCGCCTGGCGCCATTGCCGGCGAGGAATCGATGCTGGTGCACGTGACCTGTTACTGGCGGAGCGAAAAGTCGGGACAACGCGCCGCGTGGAATGGAGCCCGCCTCCGCACCGGAGATTGTGCTGTCGATCCGAGAAAAATTACTTACGGCAGCACGATTATTTTTCCCGACATTGAAGGCGTGGCTGTCGATACCGGACCGTCAGTGGTGAGCCGCAAGCCAGCCCGCTGTCATGGCCGGTGCGCCGCGGAAAGAAACGCACTCGTAATTGATCGATTCTTCGAAACGAGAGACGAAGCCCTAGCTTGGACAAACGCGCATGGGCGATTTATGACCGTCCGCGTAGTCACGCCTGAGAGCAGTGCCAAACGCAAAGTCGCTGACGCTAATCAGCCCGGCTCGTTGTAGCCGCACGGATGATGGTTCGCCCCTCGAGCGATCCATGCACCTTCGGCGGCTTAAGATTTAGCGAAAACGCCCAGTAGCGGCCGACGTGATGGTGTCTTTGAGCGAAAATCGCTAACGAAACCGTTCTCAGTGCGAATCTCGACGTGGCCAGCCGCGTGCTTGGCACCATACACCAGCACAGAACCAACAGGCGCTTCGTAGGGATTCGAGACAGGAAGTTTCTTGAATCCGTAATTGTTTACGAGCTCCTGCCCGGCCTGTTTCGCCAGGGTTGTCTGCGGCCGGGACTTCACCACGCCCGCAGCGACCAGTGCTTCCTTCACAAAATGCCAGCACTTCGAAAGGGAATGTGCGTGCGCCCGCTCCTGCGCAATGGTGGCCGCCCGCCGTAATTTTGGATCGATATTTCCGTCTACCTTTGCAAAAGGCTCCACGATCTTCTTGGGGTAATATTTGTCTACTACTTCGACCGATTGTTTTTTTCCAGAAGCATCAGTATAGGCAAACGTCGGCTTTGGCGCCGAGAACACGAGAGCCGATGCGTGATGGGGACAAAACGTCGCGCATCCTAAGGTTGTGAGCGTGATGGTAATGAGAAATTTTCGCATAAAGAGCCGCGACCTATCCAGCATATCGGCCAGGCCTGCAACTGATTTTTTTGAGAAAAGTTCAACGGTTTCATTTGACATTCGCCGAATACTCAGAGCGTCGCGGCCTCTACAAAGACGAGACGAATTCGACCATTCGCCGGCGCATATTTGCATCGGGTAATCGGCCCGTTCCGCCTTGCATATTGTCTTCGAGGTGGCGGGGCTTGTTCGTTGCCGGAATGGCGCAGGTGATTGCAGAATTCCCAACGATCCATTTCAGGAAGAATTGGGCCCACGACCGGCAATCGAATTCAGAGGCCCAATCGGGTAGCGGTTTCGAACGAACTTTGCCGAAAAGATCGCCGGCGCCAAGTGGCCTGTTGGCGAGCACCGCGATCCCACGTTCGTGAGCCAGCGGCAGAAGCGACTGCTCCGCTTCGGGCTCCATGAGCGAGTAGTTGATCTGGACGAAGTCGAGTTTCTCGCTTCGCATAAGGTTTTCCATCTCACGGAATGCGCCAGCTTCGTAATGCGTGATTCCAAAGTAGCGAATGCGGCCTTGCTCTTTCCATTCGCGCAAGGTCGCGAGATGCGTATGGACGTCGACCAGATTATGCACCTGCATTAGATCGATTCGCTTGGTGCGCAAAAGCGCCATCGAACGTTCCATCGATTTGATCCCGCTCTCCTTGCCGTGAGTCCAGACTTTGGTCGCGAGAAATAATTTGTCTCGAATTCCCAGGGTCGCTGTGAGATCGCCAATTACTTCTTCGGCGCGACCGTACATGGGCGATGAATCAATCACGCGACCCCCAAGTTTCACGAAAAGTGAGAGCACCTCTTCAAGCTGTCTCCGACTATCCGCCGTTAGGTCGACATCAAACGCTTGCCATGTTCCCAAGCCGATCACTGGCAGTTTCTCGCCTGAGGACGGGATAGTGCGCGTCAGCATCGCTGATGATGATTCGTTGGCGGCTCGCGTGGTAATTGGCAAGAATAGTCCGGCAGCCGTTCCGCCGATCACTTTGGCAGCTTCGCGTCGAGTCATTCGGTTCACCTCTCCATCTGTCATGTCGAGCGGAGTCGAGACATCTCGAATTTTAAATGATGCAGCAAGAGATTCCTCGACTTCGCTCGGAATGACAAGAAGGTTGCCGTATGGATCGTCGCCGTTTCATCAAAATCTCAACGGCGACTGCGGTTGCCGTGCACTCCAGATCGACATCTTTGTTCGCGGATACTAAACCGAAACCGATGCGAATTCTTATTCTTGGCGGCACCGGATTCACGGGCCCATACCAGGTGCGGTACGCGCTGAGCCGGGGACATAAGGTGACGACATTTAACCGCGGCAAAACGCATCCGGGGGAGTTGCCAAATGAAGTCGAACAACTCGTCGGCGATCGCAACGGCAAACTCGACGCGTTGAAAAACCGGCAATGGGATGTGGCGATCGATAACCCGACTACACTTCCTGCGTGGGTGCGTGACGCGGCTCAGGTGTTGAAAGGAAATGTCGAGCGATACGTGTTTATCTCCACGATTTCGGTTTATCCGGATCCGCTCCCGGCCGGTGTCGATGAAAATTCGCCACTGTCGAAATACGACGGGCCCGATGCCTACAAGGAGACACTCGAAGCGATGAGAGCTGGCGGTTTCAAAACGTATGGCCCGCTAAAGGTCCTTTCAGAAAAGGAGGCCGAGAAATGGTTTCCCGGTAAAACATTGATCATTCGTCCGGGATTGATCGTCGGTCCGCGCGATGAAACCGATCGTTTCACTTACTGGCCAGTCCGCGTCGATCGCGGTGGAGAAGTCCTCGCGCCCGGTAACCTCGAAGATCCAGTCCAGTACATCGATGCGCGCGATTTGGCGGAATGGACGATTCGCATGGTGGAGAATCGCGAGACCGGAATTTTCAACGCAACCGGGCCTGCCAAGCCAATCGGCGTTGGTGGAATGCTCAATGGCATCAAAGACGCGGAGAAATCGAACGCAACCTTCACGTTTGTTCCGTACGATTTTCTGAAACAACAAAAAGTCGAGGCTTGGTCAGACATGCCGGTCTGGGCGGGTGATGAGCTGGGTCTTTCGCGGACGAAGATCGATCGCGCGCTCAGCAAAGGTCTAACGTTCCGTCCGCTCGCCGATACCGCGCGCGACACGCTCGCCTGGTTCAAGGCGCTACCGCAAGATCGGCAATCGAAGATGCGCGCCGGAATTACTGCTGAACGTGAGCGTGAAGTGTTGGAAGCGTGGAAAAAGAAATTGTAGCCGCGTCGCTGTGCGACGCGTGCACGCGGCCTGCCGGGTCCGCGGCTGCAGCATGAAAAATCTGCTCACTAAAATCGTTGATGTAAAACCGGACGAGGTCCGCGCGATGGTGGTGGCATTCGTATTCAACTTCGTCGTTCTCGGCGGCTATTACGTGATCCGGCCAATCCGCGATGAGATCGGTGCCGATCGCGGCGTTGAAAATTTGCCATGGATGTACACCGGCACGCTGATCGGCATGTTAATCGCGAACGCGCTTTATGCCGCCATCGTCGCGCGCATGTCGCGGCGGCGGTTTATTCCGATCGCGTATCGTTTCGCCATCGCGAACCTCTTCCTTTTTTTCCTGCTCATGCGCATGATGCCAGCGGCGCAGGAACGCACGGTTCTCGCGCCCATATTTTTCATCTGGGTCAGCGTCTTCAATCTTTTCGCGACAACAATGTTTTGGTCCTTCATGGCTGACGTTTTCACACCAGAGCAAGGGAAGCGGCTCTTCGGGTTTATCGCCGTCGGCGGATCGATTGGTGGAATCGTTGGTGGTTTTGTCACGAGCTCGCTCGCCGGAAAGCTGAGCACCGGACTCTTCCTGCTTATCACGGCAGTCATGTTGGAGGTTGCTGCGCAATGTGTGCGCCGATTTCCAGTCAATTTTCGGGCACATAACGAGCGAAGTGAGCAACCAATCGGCGGCAAGTTTTGGGAAGGCGCGACGCACATTGCTCGATCACCCTATTTACTGGGTCTCGCCGTGTTTCTCATGATCTACACACTCACCAACACCTGGGCGTACTTTCAGCAAGCCGATCTTACCCAACATCACCTGCAGGATCGCGCCGCGCGCACGTCGTTCCTGGCAAACATCGATATCGCGGTGAACACGATCACGGTGCTAATTCAGGTTTTTCTGACTGGCCGTCTGATGAAATGGTTTGGGGTTGGAATCACGCTGGTGCTGATGCCACTTTTGAGTGCGGTGGGATTTGCGGCGATCGGCTTCGCACCCGTTCTCAGCGTTCTTGCGGCGTTCCAGATTTTGCGACGGGCGGCAGGGTTCGCCCTGCTTCGACCAGCGCGCGAAGTTCTCTTCACCGTATTGCGGCGAGAGGACAAATATAAAGCCAAGAGTCTCATCGACACATTCGGCTATCGCTTTGGCGATCAAATCGGCGCCTGGTCCTATCCGTTAATGCGGTGGTTTGGCTTGGGATTAGTCGGTATTTCCTGGTTGGCGGTTCCCATTGGAGCAATCTGGTGCGTGTTGAGCATCTGGCTCGGTCGCAAACAACGCCAGCTCGCTGAAGCAAAACGCGATCAGGCCGCGCCGTTGCCCGGCGCTGCCGCACCTGAAGCAGCGTGAATTGGTACAGGCGCTCGCCGCTGCGACCGCCTGCATTTGCTTCTGAAAACTGGATTGCGCTTGTCCAGGTCTCGCGCGACTCGTATTCGATCAACAACCAAAGGAGGAAAGATAATGGCAACACGAACTGGATCGGCAGTGTGGGATGGAACTCTTAAGCAGGGGAAAGGGACGATGAAACTTGGCAGCGGCGCGTTCGAAGGACCGTATTCATTTTCATCACGCTTCGAAGAAGGGAAGGGGACAAACCCGGAGGAACTCATCGGCGCGGCGGAGGCAGGCTGTTACTCGATGGCGCTCTCGGCAAATCTGGAAAAGGCAGGTCATTCGGCAAAGCGAATCAGCACGACCGCGACTGTGAAACTGGAAATGGTCGGCGGCGGTCCAAGGATCACGACCATCGATCTCAAGACTGAAGCGGAAGTGCCGGGAATCGATGAAGCGAAATTTCGCGAGCAGGCGGAGCTGACGAAAAAGACCTGCCCGGTTTCAGTTGCTCTCGCGGGAACGCAAATCACTGTCGACGCGAAACTCGTTTAGGTTGTAGCCATCGGCCTATAGCCGGTTGACCTCGGCAGCTGGCTTCAAATCAGAAAGGACGGCCCACAGGGCCGTGGCTACAGCAGATTGGGCGATTACTTCGCTAACTCGTAGAGATATTCCACAAACGACATCACCGCGCCGTCGAAGCCTTGGATTTTCGGGTTCGTCGATTCGATGATGTAATACTCGTCCGGCGCGTGAGCGCCGCTGCCATGACCGAGACCAAAATGGCCGGCGGCAAGCTCCAGCGGTTCACCGGTAAACACGTAACCGGGATACGACCCGGCGTTGCGCGGCCATAGCAGGGGATCGATTCCGAATCTTTTGTACGTGGCGAACTGCGCTTTGATCAGTGCGGAATCTGCTGACGTGCTCGTTGGGTCGTAACCTCCAGTCATATTTACTTCGATATCGCCGAAACCGCGCTTCGCAAGGTGCGCTCTCAATGCCGCGAGCGCGTCCGCTGATTTCATATCCGGCACGAGCCGCATGTCGATCTTTGCCACGGCGCGATGCGGCAAAATCGTCTTGCCGCCGGGGCCCGTGTAACCACCGACCAAGCCTTCGATATTTACGGTAGGCTGGGATTCGAGCCGTTCGTTCGCTTGCTCCCACGGCAGATCGTTTATCCAATGTTGTACGCTGAACTGTTTCTTTGCCTGCGCTTCGCTCCGCACCTGCGACACTTTTTCGATCATCGCTTTTTGTTCGGCGCTTAGCGGAAGCGGCTTCGGGTAATTATCGATCATGATTACGTTGCCGTCGTCCGAGACCAGCGTATTGAGCGCTTTCACTAAATGCCACGCCGGGCTGTCCACCATTGCCTTCAGCGACGAATGAATGTCTTTGGCCGGACCGCGTCCCCACTTTTCACCGCTCGACACCAGCTCCAGCTCGATCACGCCTTTCGAACCTAGGTTTACCGTGACAATGCCGTCCAGGTCCTGCGTTGCTGACGGCATGAACACGCCGACACATTTCTTTAGCGCGTCCAGCACTTCCGGTCGCCAGGCGAGTTGCGGAATGTGCGGTGAACCGATCTCCTCCTCGCCTTCCGCGACCATCACGAGATTCACCGGCATTTTCTTTCCCGCGCCACGAATCGCATACAGCGCAGCGAGAAATGCTGCTTCAGGTCCTTTTTGATTCACTGCGCCACGACCGATCATCACTTTGCCGAGTGGTGGCTTGTCCACGATCCGCGCTTCAGTTGGCGGCGACGACCACTCCGCCGGATCGAACTGTTTCACGTCATACATGAAATAGAGTCCGACTGTTTTCGGCGCACCGGCATCGAGCGTTGCGAATACCCCTGGTTTTCCGTCAGTGTTAATCACTGTCGTCCGCTGAAACCCCGCATCGCGCGCGAGCTTCGCCATATATTCTGCGCCTTCCGGATACCCGCGGTTCTCCGCCGCAATTGACACCTGCCCGATCCAATCCTGCAACCGCTTGATCGCCTCATCGTGCCGCTTGGTGACTTCGGCTTTGATGTCAGCGTGATCATCAGTCGCGGCGATGCAGCAACGCGTCGCAACTGCGATTGCTGTTAACGAGATCAGGAGTTTTGTGTTCATGATTTAAAATGCGAGCGTTTCTTGTTTTTGTGCTGAGGCTGTTGTCGCGAGCCCACCGAATTTCTTTACGAGCTCATCCAGCTTCGCCAAATAGTAATCGATATTTTCATCACGATTTTTCGGATCGAATTCGCTGGCGAGTTTGGCGGATTCGTAAGCTGGGACCTTCTTCGGCGTGGCTTTAATGTAATAGCTAATTTGGTCGCCAGGTTTGTAATTGCGACCGCTGGCGAGAGCTAGCTCGTACACGGCAGCGCGGTTGCGGGCGGAGGCAGCAATTTTTGAACGATATTTATCGAGCGAATCCTGGAGTGTGTCGGTCTTCATCAGCATGTCGATTTTCCATTCGCGGTTCCGAATTTTTCGCTCGAACCCATTCCTAAGATCGGCGATCGCTTCCGGTTTGCCCTCCATGATGAGCTTGATCATTTCCTCGAGGAAAACGCGCTGGAATTTTTCCAGTCCACGCGATTTCAGCGCACCGCCTTTGATGATCACGTCACCGTCTTTTGTGAGCAGCGCGTAATTTTTCGCTTTGTAACTGAACATCGCATCGAATTGCTCGTCGATTTCGACGTCGATCCCCGGCGGTAATTCCTTCGCCAGATCGTTTTGCAAATCGTCTGCCGTAGACGCGGCGCCTCGCCGCGTTGGTTCCCCATTCCCCACGCGACGAGGCGTCGCGTCCACAGGCGGCACGAAATAAATTCCGTCTGTGTCCACTTCGATGACCTGCGCGCCGTGTGCATCAAGCCACTCAATCATCTTCTTCAGCAAATCGCGCCCGATCTGCGTCACTCGCGCAGCAGCGTCAAAATCGGCAAAATGGCCCTGCGCAAATCCCAGGTAGCCATAAAAACTGTTCAGCAAGATCTTGAATGTGTTTTGCAGCGCCTGGAGATGATGCTGCTTTGCGGGAACTTTTTCCGCACGCATTTGCGCTTTTGCTTCTAACCGGAACGTGCGGAGATCGGTCAGTAAATGTCGAAAGATTTGCAGTTGGTCTGTCACAGGAAAACATTCGAACTGCAACATCACCGATGGGTAAAGCGAGGCGATATCGCAGTGCCAGACGTTGCGCGCAACGCCGGTGAAAAAGATGTCGGTATAACCGCCTTCGAATGGGCGCGGCATTGGCAGTTCGGGAATGGAATGCCGCTGCCGAAAATACTCGCGCAGAAAAAGCGCGTTGATCCGCGTGGCGTTGCCGCGCACGATCACCTCCTGGTAATTATAGGGAAAGATTTGCGCCTGGATGAAGTAGCTTGGGCTCAGCAGGTCGGATAGTGCGCGCGTTTCCCGAATGCCGCACAGAGCGCGTCGGCGGAATATTTCTGAATCGCCCAGGTATGCACGCTCCAATTCCTTGCCACTGAGTGATGAGATTTGTTCGCTCTCGCAGAGATCAAAGTGCTGCGCGACGTCCGAACGCTCGAAACCTGCGAGGGAACGCATCCCAACGTCATAGAACTGGGCGAGCAAAAATGTATCGACGCAGTGGCGGCCGCCGACGGTGAACTTTGGATAATCGATTGTCTTCTCTGCAATTTGGAGTCGTGACGGGCGTGAGCGAAGAAAGCCGCCGCTGCGTCCCCAATCAAGTTTCGTTTTCAGCTTCTTTGCGCGACCGACGAGATACGCCAGATCGAATCGAAACAGATCGTGGCCTTCGATGACGTCTGGATCGCGCTCTTTGATGAGCGCGGTGAGTCGCCGGAGCGCGTTTCTCTCGGATTCCTCCACGTTGGTTGGATCGACAACGATCAATTCTTCCCAGCCGGTATTATCGGAGAGCGCGATGCTCATGATGTGATCGTCGTCCACTTCGAACGACAGCACTTCGAGCTGCATTCGCTTCAATTCTTCGAACGGGAGATCTTTGAATAGCGTGCGGGAGGTGGCAGTGAGGTAATGCTGCACCGCGTCGGTAAACGCGAAGAAATCGCGGCCTGCATTCTTTAGCCCGTTGCGCAATGCGATCAGCTCTTTCCAGCTATCAACTGTGATCAGCCAGCCGTAGTTAAGATCGCCCTGCAGTTTTTCAAATTCGATCCCCAGGTCGACGACATCAGAATCAGCCCACCCGAAAGGATGAAACGGTTCGACATCGGCGACGGTCGAACCATCGGGTCCCCGTCGATAAACATTCACTGTTCCGGTTTCGCCCAGCTCAATGGCAACGATGCGTGGTGTCAGATCAGCGCCAAAAAGCAGCGTGTTTTTCTCAAATTCCATCTACAACCAACCTTTCTGGCATTCCGAGCGAAGTCGAGGAATCTCTTACTGTGATTGCACAGAATGAGAATTCAGGGATGCTTCGCCTTCGCTCAGCATGACACGTATGAAGGCTCGCTCCTGGATCTTCTTGCCATTGATATTCCTTCCGGCGCTCGCTCTTGCGCAGGAAAGGCCGAAATCCATCGCGGACGCCGAACTACCGTCCCTCCTGGCGATTTACAAAGACGTTCACGCGCATCCTGAGCTATCGATGCATGAAGAACGTTCCGCTGCGATCGTGGCCAAGGAATTGAAAGCGGCCGGCTGCGAAGTGACCGAGCGCGTCGGCAAGTATGAAAAGCCGGGAGCAACTTGTTTTGGCGTTGTAGGCGTGATGAAGAATGGCGCTGGACCGACTGTGTTGGTGCGCACCGATCTGGATGCGCTGCCAGTGCACGAAGAGACCGGTTTGCCTTACGCGAGCACCTTCGCGACAAAGAACGACGAAGGAAAAGAAGTTCCCGTGATGCACGCGTGCGGGCACGACGCGCATATTTCCATGTTCATCGGAGTGGCACGAGTTCTCGCGAAATTGAAAGATCAATGGCACGGCACCATCGTGTTCGTAGCGCAGCCGGCGGAAGAGACCGGTAATGGGGCGCGCGCATTACTCCAGGCAGGTCTTTACGAAAAATTCGGCAAACCGGATTTCGCGCTCGGATTCCACGATAAGGCCGACATGCAGACGGGCCACATTGGGGTCACCGAAGGTTACACCTATGCCAACGTCGATTCAGTGGATGTGATCGTGCGCGGCGTAGGTGGGCACGGCGCATATCCGCATAAGACCAAGGACCCGATCGTGCTCGCGGCGGAGATGATCAACGCGTGGCAAACCATAGCCAGCCGCGAAAATAATCCGCTCGACCCAATCGTTGTCACTGTTGGCTCAATTCATGGCGGCACAAAGCACAACATTATTCCGGACGAAGTGAAAATGCAGTTGACCGTGCGCACCTATAAACCCGAGACGCGCGAGCGCGTGCTGGCGGCAATCGATCAAATTGCAAAGGGCTGTGCCATGGCGGCTGGCATTCCTCCGGACCGTGCACCGATCGTCAGCGTAGCCAAAGATCAATTCACGCCCGCAACTTACAATAATCCGGAGCTCACGAAACGGCTGCTGGCTGTATGGAAAAAGACGCTAGGCAACGAAAACGCGGAGATTGTTGATGCGACCATGGGTGGCGAAGATTTTTCTGAATATAGCTTGCCCGATCATTCGATTCCGGCAGTTGATTTTCATGTCGGCGCGGTCGACCCCGTGAAAATCGCCGACAGCAAAAAGAATGGTACGATGTTGCCGAGTTTGCATTCGAGCAAATTCGCACCGGTTCCCGAGCCCACCATTCGCACGGGCATTATTGCGATGACAGCAGCCGTGCTGGAGTTAATGAAGAAGTAAGGCCGCCGCGCCGCGCCGACCGGACGCCGCAGCGCGGCGTCCCTACCACGTTACTTTACCTTGATGTTTTTCCGCAGATAGGTCGGAACATCGAGATCTGCGCCTTCGACGATGGTCGGCTCGCTTTTTTCAAATCGTCCGCGCGTGACGGGCTCGAATTGCAGAATTTCCTGTTTTGCTGGAACGGATTTTGCGGCGGCTTTCTCGTCGGTATGTGGAACCGCTTTCTTGTGTGGCGTAACTGGTAGCGGCTCGGATTCGCCTGGCATGGATTCAGCGGCCGGTGTTGCTTGGGCCGCCACCGGTTGCTCAAACGAAATGCTTTCCTCATATGCGACGGGTTCCATCGCCGCTTCAGGCTCGATATGGATCTGCGGCGGGGGGTGCTGGTGCTGTTCTCGGACTGGCTGCGCAAACACGTTACTCAACGTCGCGCCATCGCGGGATTCCGAAATTAAATCCTCATCCGCGGCCAGCGAGCTGATAATGGTCACGGTCAATCGATCTCCTAATTTTCCGTCCACAACGGCACCGAAGAGAATCTGTGTTTGCTCGTTCACGTGGCGGCCAAGCTCCTGCATGAGGACTTCGACCTCAGAGAGCGTCATCCCGGCCCCACCCGCCACCTGGACGAGAACGTTTGTCGCGTCAGCCAGCATCCGGCCACGATCCATCAACGGATTTTTGAGCGCCTGCGTGAGAGCGTCGTGCGCGCGATTGTCCGAATCGGATTCGCCAAAGCCGAACAAGCACCGGCCGTTGCGCACGCGCAATGCTGCCAGCAAATCGTCGAAGCCGATGCGAATCAGTCCCGGCCGTTGGATTAGGTTCACGACGGATCGAACACTCGTGCTTATTGTGGTATCGGCCATCGCGAACGCATGATGAATTCCTGCTTGCGGCGCCACTAAGTCGCCCATTCGATCGTTCTCGAAGCAAATCACTGAATGGGCAATCTGGTTGAGTCGGGCCAGCGCCTCTCGCGCCTGGGTGGCCCGGCGTTTGCCTTCAAATGTGAACGGCAGAGTGACGAAGGCGATCACAAGTGCCCCGGCTTCACGGGCCAGGTGTGCGACGTACGGCGCCGCGCCGGATCCGGTGCCGCCGCCGAGCCCTGCACAAACGAAAACCATCCGCGTGTCGGTCAGCGCTTCGCGAATTTCATCAGCTGATTCCACGGCCGCTTCATAGCCCAGCTCGGGATCACCGCCCGTGCCGAGGCCGCGGGTCCTGGTACGGCCGAGCTGCACCTTATGTGCGGCTACCGAACTCGTGAGCGACTGCACATCGGTATTGATTGCGACTACGCTGGCCTTCTCCAAACCGTCGAGCACAATTCGATCCAGAGCATTCAGGCCTGCGCCACCAACGCTCACAACTTTCACAGGAACAGTGTCTGCCAAAGCATCCGGCAAACTGTAATTTTTATGTAGTTGAATCATGGGAACCTTTCACTGTCTTTGGTCTTCATCGCATTCTAAAAAGCTTACCGATCGTTTCTCTAAATCCGCGCCGCGGACGATCTGTTTGCATAACTTGTGCGAACCTGACTAACCCAATCGCGGTCGAGAATTGAGGGTCCTCAACCGCGGAAGTGACGCCCCAAGTGGTCTGCGCATGCGCCAGGTGTGCTGGTATTTCGAAAATTTCCTCGGCGAGATGATCGATGCCGTTTAGAAGGCTACACCCACCGGTAATGAAGATGCCGGCACCCAGATAACTGAGATACGGCTCGTCTTCGAGCCTGCGTTTCAACAGCTCAAGACCTTCGCGCACCCGCAGATGAATGATCGTGTTTAGCGTTTCACGCTCGATCTCTTTTCCAGCAAACCCCGATTCGTCCTTTAACAAAATCATTTCGCCAGGCAAGGAATTGCCGAGGATGCAACTGCCCTCTTCAATTTTTAATTTCTCCGCGCGTGCCATTGGGATGCGCAGGCCCATGGAGACATCGTTGGTGATGTGGTCGCCGCCCAGGGCCAGGCAACCGCTTTGTTTCACCGTACCATCGGCGTACAAGACGTAATCAGTCGTCCCGCCGCCCATATCGATCACCAGTGCGCCAAGATCCTTTTGATGCTGCGTAAGCACCACCTGCGCGGAAGCAAGCCCGCCAAAAACAACGTCCTCCACGTCCAACGGCAGCTCTTTCACGCAGCGGATGCTGTTTTGAATCCGAGTGCGCACGGCGTGGATGATATGAAAATCCGCCTCCAATTTTTGCCCGAGCATGCCGATCGGGTTCAGCACGCCGTCCTGTCCGTCGACGTGATAGTGTTGAATGATCGAGTGGAGGAACGCGTTTTGAGCGGGAATGCTTACCTCGCGCGCATTGATTTTTACGTCCTCGACGTCCCGTTCATCAATTTCATCGCGGTCCTCGGGAAGCATCACACAGCCACGGTTGTTAAAGCTTTGCAGATGCGAACCCGCGACAGCCACGTAAACGCTCCGGATCATCACGTCGCTCTTTTGTTCAGCGTCGACCACCGCTTCGTGCACGCATTTCATTGCCGTTTCGAAATCGACGATCTCTCCCTTGCGCACGCCGCGCGATGGTGCCTGACCCACACCGAGGATCTTGATGGTGCCGTCGGGACGGCCTTCGCCAACAACGACACAGATCTTAGATGTGCCAATCTCAAGACCGACCATCAAATTATTGCTCGCCATGATTGCTAACCCTTTTTCTGTCGTTGGTTGGGAGTTGCCTTACTAACCGGCGTCGAACCAGTGCGCGGCTTGGGAGCAGACGACGTAGTTTCTTGCCCGCCGGAGCCTTGCCGAAGGCGGGTTTCGGGCGCATGGACCGGGATTGCCTTCATGATCCGCGGCTCTACAGCCGGCTCGATCGTATCGTTAATGACGCTTGCCGCAGGTTCTACGAAAGTCACAGGAATATTCCGTTGCACCAGCAGGTTTACTGTCCCGAGTTCCTGTTTTGTGTCGTCGCAATAAACAAGAAATTGTTCCAGCCGCCGCAATTGCGTTTGCAGATCATTAAAGCCGAACGTTATGCGGGCGTGATTTTTGTCTGTCACCAACAAGCAATAACCTTTGGAGATATCGATCTCGCGAATCTGGAAACGCATTTGCAAAAAACTGCGCGCGCCTAGACGTAGCAGCTCCAGCGCATTCTTTGCTTCGGGCGATTCGATGACTTTTCCCGCCTCGAGCGCTTCGCTCGAGCATCCCAGAATCAGCGGTAGTCCGAGATATTCGGGCAACAACTTCTTTTGTTTCATCAAAACACCGCGCGCGTCCACTAAAAAAGCAGCATCTGACGCAAATGGATCTGAAATTTCCTTTTCGCTGGTGATCCAGGCGACAGGCTTTCGTTCTACTACACGGATATCGATCTCGCCTGGCAATTTCCGCACCACCTGAACTTCGTCCGCCTGAGGAAGCTCCTGAATGCGATCCTGGATCTCCGCCAGGTTTACAGTGAAAATGTTTCCGCCTTCACGCAGATCAGCCGCTTTCAACACCTGTTCGCGCTGCAAAGTGCCGTCAGTCTGTAGTTCAATTGTCTTGAGTTGAAAATCTGGATTTTCAAAGAACAGGCGTCTTGCAGCTTCGCGCACACCCAGGTAAGCGGCAGCGACTATCACCGCGGTAAGAATTACTTTCGAGAGCACACCCATGACCCTGCGAACGCGATGTTGTGTCGCTCTGCGGGACCGGACTTTGACATCAAGCAAATGCTGCTGCCGTCGTTGGCGCACGTTGGACACGCGTCGATTCCGCGACCGGGAGCTTTTTTGGCCAAAACTCATCTTCGGCTACCTTCTGCTCTGGCGCGAGAAAGCGCGATTATACGAGTGCAAAGATCGGAGTAGCCGATGCCCGCAGCCGCAGCAGCCTCAGGCAGGAGACTGGCCTCGGTCATTCCCGGAATGGTATTGACCTCCAGCACGAACGGCTCGCCGCTGTCCGATAAAATGACATCAACCCGGCCGTAAACTCGCCCCCCGACGGCGCGAAACGCTCGTAAAGCCAATTGTTGAATTTCGGCTGTTTTCTTTTCATCAATCTTGGCGGGGCACACATGCTCCGCGCCGCCCCCCGCCTGGGGATTGAGAAAAGGATACTTGTTGGTGAAATTGTAGAAGCCGCCTTTTGGGATTATCTCGATAATGGGCAAAGCCTGCTCACCGAGAATACCTATCGTTAATTCCCGGCCAGATACAAACTTTTCTATTAGCAGCTCGCGATCATATTTCGCGGAACCGGCAATCGCCGGCTCAATTTCCTCCGCGTTTTTCACAATGTGAACGCCGATGGTTGAACCTTGCCGTGGTGGTTTGATCACCATCGGTGGCTGCATGTGCGGCTGCTCATGCGCTCCAATCGTTTCCCATTCTGGAGTGCGAACTCCGTGATCACGGAATTTTTCCTTCGATCGGATTTTATCGAAGGCGCGTCTGCTCTCCTCAACTCCGTCGCCCGTGTACGCAACGCGGCGTCGTTCCAGAATCTGCTGAATCTGGCCGTCCTCGCCAAAAGTTCCGTGCAACGCAATGAATGCCAGATCCACATCTGGAGGCAACTGGAAGGTCTCATCCCGCACATCCACCTCGACCACGTCCGCGCCCAGTGAACGCAGGGCTTTTGAAATTCCCCGACCGGTCGCCATCGAAACATCGCGCTCACTGCTTGGCCCGCCCATCAAGACAGCGATTTTCTTAGGCAAATCTTTCACGCCGGCTCTCCCACGATTTCTACTTCCGTCTCCAATTCGATGCCGCGCTTTGACCTCGCAGTCGCCTTGATCTTGTCGATCAATTCGAGCATTTCCACCGCCGTAGCGCCGCCGTCGTTCACTATGAAATTGCCGTGCACCTCCGACACCCGCGCATTTCCGACGCGCGAATTCTTCAGACCCAATTCATCCACCAGTTTTCCCGCTGGAATGCTGTCGGGATTCTTAAAAATGCAACCTGCGCTCTTCGCAATTGGCTGTGTCGTACGCCTTTTCTCCTGCGATTCTCGCAAGCGACTGTCGATTTTTGCACGCTCAGCCGGGTCCGCATGGAATGTCGCTGAGATCGCAAAATTATTTTCGAGCAACGGAAATCGTCTGTAAAAAACCTCCAGTTCATTTCGATCTTTCACATGCGCATTGCCTTCGCTATCGAGATAACGAATGCGCACGACGTTCTCGAAAGTTTGTGATCCCATCGCGCCGGCATTCATGCGCAACGCGCCACCGACTGCGCCCGGAATTCCTTCCATCCATTCGAGTCCGCCGAGATTTGCGCCCCGTGCCGCGTAAGCAACTTCCCTCACTTTCACGCCCGCGCCCGCGGTAATCTCACAGCCGTTAACCTCGATTTTGTCGAAATCGCCGCCCAACGGATGAACCACGACACCACGGATTCCTCCATCGCGCACAAGAAGATTTGATCCGCGACCCATTGCGAAAAGCGGCAGGTTTTCAGCCCGGCAAAAGCGAATTAGCTCGGCAAAGGCTTTCTCGGTCTGGGGCTCGATCCAAAATTGCGCAGGGCCGCCCACGCGCAGCGTAGTGTGTTTGGAGAGCGGCTCGTAAAGACACACGTCAGCTTCTTCGCCCACAACCGCCTTCAACTTTTCAGCAATGACAAGGTCAGCCGCCAAAGCTGACAGTTGCTCATGAATATTCCCGGCGCCAAGACTCAGAACGAGATCGCCGATATCGAGGGCGTTGCCAATATGACGATGCACGTGTTCTAACCTCGCCTGATAACTGGCAGAGCGATGCCCGTGCTTGAGAAGTTCATCGACAATCGTCTGTCCGCTAATGCCTGGAATTGGCGCCTCGCTTGCAGGATAAACATCGGTCACTACAACCCGGTCCGCGTCGTCGAAGGCGCTGCCAAACTCGCCGCGAAGTGCTTTCGTGCGCGAATAGCGATGGGGTTGAAACATCGCCAGCACTCGTTTGCGGCCAGTCGCTCGCGCAGTCTTTAATGTGGCCCGAATCTCGGTTGGATGATGTGCGTAATCGTCAACAAGCAGAAAGCGCTCACTCTCATATTTGATCTCGAACCGGCGCCGCGCGTGCTCGAACTTACGAAGCGAAGCTGCGATTTTTTCAAATGAAATTCCAAGCTCGATAGCGAGCGCGATCACGCCCAGGGCATTGTGGACATTGTGCGGGCCAGGCACGTTCAACACCGCTTCGCCGAGTTTTTGTTCGCGAAAATAAACACAAAAATCTGAGCCAAATGCGCGCAACTTCATATCCGCGCCTCGGTAATCGGCTTTATCAGAGAAACCGAACGAAATTGCGTCTTTGCGGCTTGCGCATAGCCGCGCGGTGTTTGGGTCATCGATGTTATAAAAAATTTTCCCGCTGGTCTGCTCGATAAGTTGAGCAAAGACTTTTTCGATGGCGGCGAGATCAGAATAAAAATCGAGATGTTCTTCCTCGATATTTAGGATCAGGCAGTACTCCGGATGAAAGCAGCGCAGGGTGCCGTCGCTTTCGTCACCTTCAGCAACGAAATATTTGCTGCGCGGATCCCAGTGCGCGTTCGTTCCGAGAATTGGAATTTCGGCACCGACATAATAGGACGGATGCAATCCACCTTCGCGCAGAACGTGTGCTGTCATTGCTGAGGTTGTTGTTTTGCCATGCATTCCGGCAATGACGATGCCGCGCTTCGCGCGCATGATTGCAGCCAGAGCTTCCGCGCGGCGCACGACTGGCTTACCCGAATCGCGTCCACTTACGAGAACCGGATTATCGTTTTTAATGGCGGAGGAACAAACAACCAGCTCGGCGGCATCAGCCTGTTCCGGGCGATGCTGCTCATGAAAGCGCAGACCGAGGCGCTGCAATCGATCTGTTTCCATAGTGGTGACTTTGTCGGAGCCGCTCACCGTGTGGCCAAGCTCAATCAGAAGCGCAGCAAGACCGCTCATACCGCTTCCAGCTACGCCAACGAGATGGATGGGGTGACGTTCCTGCGTCAGGAATCTCTGCAAATCGAGCGATTCCACGCGATCGGCAGCCGCACCGCGTTCTTTAGAGGCGAGCTTCATGAGTCATATATTTCTCCATCGTCGTAGCCACGCGGCCAGCGGCATCTTTCGGTGCCAGACGCGAACAATTCGCAGCCATTTGCTGAATGCGGCGCGGATCTTGGATCAATTCGCGAATCTTACTTGCGAGCAATTCGCCCGAGAGCTCTGATTCCTTGAGGAGAATCGCCGCTTCAACACGGGCATAAATTTCTGCATTGCGCGTCTGGTGATCGTTAGTCGCGTAGGGAAACGGGATCAATATGCCGGGCAGTGAGAACGCAGCGAACTCAGCCAGACTGGCCGCTCCAGCTCGCGCGACAACGACATCGGCGGCGCTATAAGCTTCTTCCATTCGATGATGAAACGCGGCGATGTAGGCAGGGATATTTTCGCGACGATAATTGTCTGAAACCAAACGCTCATCCCGGGCGCCCGAAAGATGGATCACCTGCAGCGGCAGACCTTGCAGGAATGGCAGCGATTTGATGAGCGCCTGATTAATTCCGCTGGCCCCCTGGCTGCCTCCCATCACAAGCAACGTCGGCACATCCTCTTGAAGTCCAAGCTTTCGGCGCGCTCCCAGCCGATCCAAGCGCACCAGTTCTGTCCGCACTGGCGTGCCTGTCACTTCAGTGTGCGATTTTGGAAAAAACGGCGCGCACTCCTTAAAGCCCAGCATCACCGCCTGCACCATCCGCGCCGTTAATCGGTTCGCCTTTCCGGGGACCGCATTCGATTCGTGAATAAAGGTGGCGATTCCGCGTATGCGGCCGGCCAACACGGGCGCGGTCGAAGTGAATCCACCCATGCCCAGAATAACCTGAGGTTTAAATGTGCGATAGAGAGACCGGCAAACGGACAAGCTTTCATAAAACCGGCGGGCAAAACCAAAGAGGGCCGGAGAAAACGCCGAAGGCAAGCCAACCGTAGGTAATTTTTCGACCCGGAAATTTGTGCGTCCTGAAAGCGCCAGCGCGTCAATATCTTTTTCGGAAATCAACAGCATTACTTCATGTCCACGATCGCGCAGTACTTCCGCCACCGCGATGCCGGGGAAAAGATGGCCGCCCGTTCCGCCGCATGCGATCACGGCATTCATGAGCCACTGCTCCGACTGGTTTGACGTGTCCGACTCATAGCTAAATCCGTGGCGTCAATCTGGCGTGCATCGCGGCGCGTTTCACCTGCGGCGGTTCAAGAATGCCCTGCCGATAAATGTTCACCAACAAACCAATACCGAACATGCACGCCACAAGGTTAGAACCTCCGTAGCTGATGAAAGGCAGTGGCAGCCCCTTATTTGGAAGCAGAGACGTGGTGACGCCGATATTGACAGCGGCCTGAAGAGCAACAAGCGAAACAAGACCGCAACCAAGCAGCAAACCGAAACGATCCTTCGCGTGCAGCGCAATCATGACGCCGCAAACAATTATCACTATGAATAAAAAAACTACCAGGAGGCTAACGCGCAGACCAAGCTCCTCACCAACAATTGGAAAAATAAAATCTGTATGCGCATAAGGCAGATAAAGCATCTTCTGTCGACCGTTGCCCAAGCCAAGCCCTTCCATTCCGCCGCTGCCCCAGGCGATCAACGCCTGCATCTGTTGCAAACCAGCATCTTCTTTGAAATTCTGCGGGTGAAGAAACGCGGAGAGTCGCCCCATTCGTTCGGAGATTTGGGTTGCAACAAGTAGAAGAAACCCCAAAGCAGCGAGCGACGCCGCACCAAGCCACAAAGGATTTATCCCGGCAACGAACATTATCACAAACGCCGCTGTTCCAATCAAAGCCGTTGTTCCCAAGTCGACTTCGCCCAGCACAAGCGCAGTTGGCAGGCTGAGGATTGCAAGCGGAAGAACAAATCCAAAAAGCAGCTTGTGGTTGGGTTGTTCGTATCGCGCGAACCATGAAGCGAGGAAAAAGATCACAGCCAGCTTTCCGAGTTCCGATGGCTGAAAAGTAATTGGACCCCAGCCGACCCAGCGACGCGATCCGTTCAAGCGCATGCCGATGTGCGGGACATAACAAAGCGCCAGAGCCACCAGCGCCAACGCGAACCAAAGCCACCATGTGCGCTGCCAAAAATGGTAATCGATCAGCGCCGCAATAATGCAGACTAGAAGTCCAATCCCAAACCAGACTGCCTGTCGCTTAATAAAAAAATAAACGTCGCCATGGCTGTCACGCGCATACGCGCTCGTGCTAAAAAGCATGACGATTCCGATCACGAGTAATCCCAGTACTGCGAGAAAAAGGAGGTAAGCGCTCTTACGATGCATAGCTACGCTGTAGAGATGTGCGCTATACCACTGCTGTTGCGCCGCACCTTCATTGGTTGGCCTTCGTTGTTTTCGTTCTTGTTGCTTTGGCCGGAATCAGCAGCTTTTGGCCGATCTGCAATTTGTGTGGGTCCTCGATGTGGTTCAATGCAATCAGATCGTCGTAAGCGACGTTAAGTTTTTTTGCGATTGTGACGGGCTTGTCCCCCTTCTTAACAATGTAAGTTTTTCCAGAAGATGGAGGCATCCTGGCGTGTTCCTCCTTTGCAACCGAACGTGACGGTTTCGCGTCGTTGCCTGGCGCGCTCTGCTTTTGTGGAGTCACTACTCGTGCCTTGGCAACGTCCGCGCGAACTGGTGTTGCTGCCGTCTCAGCCATGTTCTTCTCCGTGTCGGTCGACGTCGCGGGTACGAATGAGCTCTCGCGGGTCTTGATCGCGTTGAATGCGATGATTCCCGAAACAGCAACCACGTGCAACAGCAAGACGATTAGTAACGCCCGCGACAACTTCATGTTTGGTTCGGGAATGTCGCCGAAATCGATTCCGCCGGAGGCAGCCGACGCACGGCGGGCCGTTGCGGCCAGGAATTTTTTATGTCTGAAAAGTTGCGGGATTTTCATCGCTCTCTTTCCGGAAGGGCCTGAACCAGCGCGCGAAATTGATCGCCTCGGTCGGCGTAGCTCCTAAACATGTCAAAGGACGACGTACCGGGGGAAAAAAGAACCACGTCACCCGGTCTTGCGCTGGCATGCGCCCGTCCCACTGCGTCCGCCAGGGAATTTGCGATTTGCGCGTGAACCGCGCCGTTCCACGAACGGCTGATGCGTTCGGCCATTTCGCCAATCAAGATCGTCGATTTGACCTTCTCCTTTACGAGCGATCGAAGTGCATCAAAGCTAAACCCTTTGTCCTTCCCGCCTGCAATGAGGATGACCGGCTTGCTTTGAGCCCGCAGCGCCTTGTCCACTGCATCGAGGTTCGTCGCCTTCGAATCATTCACGTATTCAACTCCGCTGAGTTCGCGCACAAATTCGCATCGGTGCGGACGTGGCTCATACACGCGCAGCGGCGGCACCATTTCGCTGAATGGCAATCCGCGCGCCATGCCGGCCGCGAGTGTCGCCATTAAGTTTTCGATGTTATGCAAGGCGCGCAGTTTTGTGTCTGCGAGCCGCAGGACTGCTTCGCCTCGATAAACGATCGCGCCTTGTGAGAGGCGGAAATCTGCTTGATCGGTATACGCACTAAAGGTGATCTTGCGAGGGCGAATCGCGGGCAGCTTTTCGATGGCGTTTACGACTGACAAATCGCTTTCGGTTTGATTTTCGAATATCCGCAGTTTGGCCGCGTGATAATCAGATACGGAGCGATACCGGTCGAGATGATCGGGGGCGAAGTTGAGCCAGAGGCTGATGGATGGACGAAACGTGCGAATCGCTTCCAGCTGGAACGAGCTGACTTCAACCGTGAGCACATCGAACGGTTGGTTCTCCCGTACGACTTCAGATAGCGGTTTGCCAATGTTTCCGCAGGCAATGGTTCGCTGACCGCAAGCATTCAACATTTGAGCCAGCAATTCGGTCGTTGTTGTTTTTCCGTTCGTGCCAGTAACAGCAATGACCGGAACGTTGCAGAACTGCCAGCCCAGCTCGAGCTCACCGATGGTTTCGATTTTGCGCGACAAAAAATTGTGCGCCAATCGAGAAGCCGGATCGATACCCGGACTCAAAACGGCAAGTTGATATGCGCCTGAATCTTTATCGGCCGCAGCACCGCAAATCACACGCATCCCGTGTGCTTGCAGATTGTCTATGGTCGATTTGAGTAAGTTCGTCTCCTCGGCGCTATCGAGCACCGTGACTTCTGCGCCCTCAGACCTCAGCAGAAGTGCCGCAGCGCTGCCGCTCAATCCTGCGCCGAGAACCGCAATATTTTGGTTGTCGTAGCGTCCGTTCTTCATCTCAGTTTCAGAGTCGCTAAGCCAAGCAAGGCGAAGATGATTGACAGAATCCAGAATCGAACAATCACGGTGCTTTCCTTCCAGCCGGTTAGCTCGAAATGGTGATGCAATGGGGACATCATGAAAAATCTTTTGCCAGTGAGTTTGAAACTCAGCACCTGAACAATCACTGAGACGGCTTCGATCACGAAAACGCTGCCGACGAGCACCAAAAGCAGCTCCTGCTTGCAGCAGATCGCGACGACGCCCAGCATGCCGCCGATCGCGAGTGATCCGGTGTCCCCCATGAAAACTTTAGCGGGATAGCAGTTAAACCAGAGAAAGCCCAGGCCAGCACCGATGAGCGCTGAGCAGACAACTGTCAGCTCGCCCGCGAATGGATAAAATGGGACCTGCAGATATTCCGCGATGCGGAAATTGCCTGCCGCGTAAGAAAGCAATGCATATGCAAATGCCACGGGGATCGTGCAACCGATTGCCAAGCCATCCAATCCGTCAGTGAGATTCACTGCGTTGGATGAACCAACAATGACCAGCGCGAAAAACACAAACGTAAACCAGCTCATGTTCGCAATGACCGGCGCCTTAACAAACGGCACGTACAGAGAGCGCGCCTGCACTTCCAACAACGGATTCGTCAGGAAAACGGCGGTCACAATCGCCGCAAGAGCGATTTGACAAACGAGTTTGATACGGCCGCTGATGCCCTCGGACTTTTTCTTGGTGACTTTGAGATAATCATCGGCAAAGCCGAGGACTCCGAGATAAATCATGCTGAACAGAGCCAGCCAAACGAATCGGTTGTCGAGGCGAACCCACAGAAGACTCGACACAACAACGGCTCCGATCACCAAGACGCCTCCCATGGTAGGGGTGCCTTGCTTGACGCCATGCAGCTCGGCAAGCCGGTGAACTTCCGCTTCTCCGCGAATCGGTTGTCCTACCTTAAGGGCGGTTAGTTCTCGAATGACGGGGTTTCCGAACGTGAGTGTCATCAGAAAGGCCGTAACGGCTGCGGCAATAGCGCGGAAAGTCACGTAGAGGAAAACATTGAACCCGATGAACTGATCGCTCAGGTGATGGAGGTAGTACATCATGGCGAGGTGACGAATGGTCCTCCTTCGCGACGCTGCGGCGCGGCGAGCGAATAACAAAGCGCGAAATGCCCGATCACTTCCTCCGTTCGAGCCCCACGGCTGCCCTTGATCAGAACAAGATCCCCAGGCTGGGCGATCTCAGTCAAAAGTTCCGCAGCTTCCGATGTCGATTTTACAACGGCCGTGTTTTTTAATCCGGCGTTTCTTGCGCCGTCAGCAATCCCGGCGGCCACGTCGCCGATCGCGATCAATTTATCAATCTTTAATCCGGCCGCAGTTTCGCCTACCTCGCGATGTCCCCGTTCGGATTCCTCGCCCAGTTCAAGCATTTCCCCCAGTACGGCGATGCGTTTTCCATCGGTGTCGAGTTCAACCAACGTGCGCAACGCTGCTTTCATTGAATCGGGATTTGCGTTGTAGCTGTCGTCGAGAAATTGCACGCCAGCTATGTCTTTGATTTGTAAACGGGCTTTCGTGAGCGGTGCAGCAGTGAGACCCGCTGCGCAGTCTTCGAGCGAGACATCGAACACGCGACCGGTGGCGACTGCCAAGAGCGCGTTTTGCACCATATGCAGGCCGGGCACGGGCAATTGCGCGCGACAGCGATGCGCGCCCTCTAGGATCGTGAAATCTGTCCCCGTTGCGCTCTGGCTAATTTCGTCGGCTCGAATCATGCCCGCACTGATGCCGGCTAAAATCACTTTCCCGCGCGCGCGAGCCGCGATCGTCTTCGTAAATGAATCGTCCGCATTCAAAATCACTCTCCCGTTGGCCGCCACTGCTTCTGCAAGCGCGCCTTTCTCCTTGGCAATTTTTTCACGCGAGCCCATGAATTCGATGTGCGCCACGCCTATATTTGTAATGATCGCTACGTCGGGAGCCGCAAGTTGCGCCAATGCCGCAATTTCGCCGGGGTGATTCATGCCGATCTCCCAGACAGCGACCTCGTCCTGCGACGTCGCCTCCAACATTGTCCGGGGAAGACCGACATGATTATTGAAATTTCCTTCTGTTTTCGTCACTCGAAAACGGCGGGCGAGCACTGCTGCTGTAAAATCCTTTGTGCTCGTCTTGCCATTGCTTCCAGTGATCGCGACTACGCTCAGAGTGAGCGATCTCCGGTAATTCGCAGCGAGTTCCTGGTACGCTTTTAGAGTATCTTTTGCTCGGATGAGCGCGAAATCTTCCCGGACTTTCCCGGTCCAATTGGAATCGACGATTGCTCCGGCGGCACCAGCTTTTGCAACCGATTCGACGAAATTGTGGCCATCGAAATTTTCACCACGCAAGGCGACGAATAATTCGCCTGGCTTGAGTGTGCGCGAATCGCTACTGACCTTCTTTACCGGAACAGATTTGTCTCCTGAAAAACCTGAGGCGCCCGCGAACGTCGCAACTTGAGAAATCGTCAGCAGATCCATAGCGGTTGAAAGAAATTCGGTCGGAGCAAAGTGCACAGAATCGTCATGACAAAAACTCCACAGGATGATCTTCAATAGCGCGTCGCGCGACTTGGATATCATCGAACGGGATCGTGTGGTCCCCGAATTCCTGATAAGTTTCGTGCCCCTTACCAGCAATCAACACAATGTCGCGCGGTCGCGCGAGCGCGACAGCACGATTGATCGCTTCCGTGCGATCGACGATTTTTTCATAGTGATTCGAACGAAATCCCTTTTCGATCTCGCTAACGATGGCGTTTGGATCTTCTTTGCGAGGATTATCAGAGGTGATGATAGAGTAGTCAGCAAGGCGATCTGCCATCTCGGCCATAAGCGGGCGCTTTTGCCGGTCGCGATCGCCGCCGCAGCCGAAAACCGCAATCAAGCGCTGCGGCTCGAGCTCGCGCAAAGTTTTGAGAACGTTCCCCAGCGCATCGGGCGTGTGGGCATAATCCACGAAGACTTGGAATTGTCGTCTGGCGGGTACGAGTTCGAGCCGTCCGGGCACCTGTGGCGCTTTAGCTAGGCTCAATACAGCATTTCGCAGGTTGATACCCAGGGCGTTGGCCGCACCCAGCGCAGCTACGGAATTTCCCACATTAAACCGGCCAATTAATGGAAGGCGAACCAGGTAACTCTTGCCATGGGCGTCCAGCTGGTAAGACGTGCCGCTGAACTCTGCGCGATAATTTGAAGCGCGAAAGTCTGCGCCCGTCCCCATTCCATAAGTCACAACTGCCACGCGTTTATCGATTTTATCCAAGAGTCGCCGACCATAGCGGTCATCAATATTTACGATTGCAAAAGGTTTGCGCTTTCTTTTCTGCGTTGCGAGTGCTGCAAAGAGCTTCGCTTTGGCCTCGAAGTAGTTGTCCATTGTTCCGTGAAAATCTAGATGGTCCTGGGTAAGATTTGTAAAAACGGCGACATCCCATTCGAGGCCACGGGTGCGATCCTGCGCGAGCGCGTGCGAGGAAACTTCCATCGCCGCGGCTTTACAACCTGCGCTGGCGATCTGCGCCAGCAGCTCTTGTAGATCGAGCGATTCTGGCGTGGTGCGAATGGCTGGCAGGACCCGCTCACCAATTTCGTAACGAACCGTTCCAACTATTCCGCACCGCAGACCGGCATTTTCACAGATGTGCTTGATCAGAAATGTCGTCGTAGTCTTGCCGTTTGTACCCGTCACTGCCGCCAGTTTTAATTTGCGCGCTGGATGCCCGTAGAGAGTCGCAGAGAAATCAGCAAGCGCGGTACGCGTGTTCTCAACAACCAGACACGTGACGCGCGGATCTTTCTGCTCGCGTTCAGCAACAATCACCGATGCGCCTTTGTCGATGGCTTGACCGATGAATTGATGTCCGTCGGTCTTTTCGCCCCGTAGCGCCACGAACATGGTGTGCCTTTGCACTCGCCGCGAGTCATACGCGATATTTTCCACCTGGCGATCAAGTGGGCCGATGACCTTGCGAACTGGAGTCGCGTCGAGAAAAGACTTGAGCTGCATGAGGCTTTAATACATCCACCACAGGACGGATTCGCTGCGGCGAGTTGGGGCGTGGCGTTCAATGGCGCGACGCATTGGTTAAGGCGACTCGTTCCGCCGACGCAGTTTTGCGAACTCGCTCTGCCGGCGGCGGTTTTTCGACGCGCTGCAGAGGAATCGCTTTGCGAATCTCCTCATGCGGCTCAAGATCCAAATAGCGGGCGGCTTTCTCCGCCAGACGCGAAAAGATCGGCCCTGCGACAAGCCCACCGTAATTCAACTCCGGTTTGCTCGTATGTGCGTCATCGAGCACCACTAGACCGACAAATTCGGGATGGTCAGCGGGCAGATAGCCGGCGAAAGAAACGACATACTTTCCCTGTTCATATCCGCCTCGCGGATCAACCTTCTGCGCGGTTCCCGTTTTTCCAGCAATGGTAAAGCCAGGCACAGCGGCAGCGGCCGCGGTCCCGCTATCGCTTACCACGCCGCGCAGCGCGTCACCAATTTCTTTCGCGGTTTCAGACGAAACGACCTGGCGCAGCACGATCGGGGAAAACGAACTGATCGTCTTGCCTTCGGCCGTCGTAATCGATTTCACGATGCGTGGCATGATTAGTTTGCCGCCGTTGGCGATCGTCGCCATTGCGACGGTCATTTGCAACGGAGTCACCCCGATCTCGTGTCCCATCGGAATACGAGTGATGGAGATTTTGCTCCAGGATTGCGGAGGCCGAATGAGCCCGTTAATCTCGCCGGGCAATTCAATTCCTGTGCGCTCGCCAAATCCGAAGCGTCGAATGTACTCGTAAAATTTTTGTTCACCGACAGTGAGTGCGAGTTTGGCCGCTCCGATGTTGCTCGATTTGATAAGAATGTCGCGCACACTCAGATACGAAAACGCGCGATGATCGTGCAGCGCGGCGCCGCCGAAATTCCAAAGACCGTTCTCACAAAAAATCGACGAATCGGGTCGCAGCTTGCGTTCATTAAGAGCAGCGGCGGCGGCGACGATCTTGAAGGTTGAACCCGGTTCCATCATGTCGATGATGGCCCGGTTTTTCATTTGCTCGGGCTTGGCCTCCGAGCGGAGGTTTAGATCAAAGTGCGGCCGATTCGCCATCGCCAGGATCTCTCCTGTCTGAGGCCGCATGAGAATAATGGTGGCTTTTTGAGGCGAATATTGCTGCATCGCTGCGTCGATTTCGTTTTCGACAATGTTCTGCAAACCAAGATCTACTGTCAGATGGACTTGGTAGCCGTCACGCGGAAGCCGTTCCTGCCCACGATAAGGCACGATCTCCTGGCCCGCGCGGTTGTGTTCGATGAAACGATATCCGTCCTGCCCATGAAGATACTGCTCCATCGAGGCTTCCACGCCTTGGATACCATTATGGTCAAAGTCGGTAAATCCAATGACGTGACAAAGCATCGATCCGTTTGGGTAAATGCGCGTGGAATCATGTTCGAAATAAATTCCGCGGAGATTCCCGGAACGAAGTTTTTCACGCAGCGCGCTTGCGGCGCGGCCAGAAACTCCACGCTTGATGACGATGTAGCGGCGTCCGCTGTTTAATTTTTCCGTAACCTGCGCGGCCGGGATGCCAAGCTCGTTGTGTAGGAGAGCAACAACCGCTTCCCGGTTGTTGAGATGGCTGGCGTCGGCGACTATCGTTTCTACGGGAATGTTGTGCGCGAGAACTTCCTGATTGGCATCGAGAATCACGCCGCGTTCTGCGTAAATGATTTGTTTATAAACGTGCTTTTCAGCGGCAAGACCGGCGTATTCGTCATGCTTTATCGCCTGGAGATAAATCAGACGAAACGAAAAGATGCTGAAGAGTCCGATAAAAGCAGCGCAAACCAACACGCAACGGTTACGGCTGTTTGGATTCATCTTGCAGCTGACGGGTTGATTACGGGCTGGATCTGATCTTCATCGGCTGATCGAGGAGGAATCGTTAGCCGCACCAGGTTTGCCTCAGAAATAGGGATCATTTTTAGGTACCCTTCTTTTAGTCGGCGTTGCAGCGCCGAGCGTGACGTGAAAGCCGCGATCTGTGCGCTGGCTATGTCGTTTTGGGTGCGCAGGCTGATAAGCTCGCTCTCAATTGCCTTTCTGCGCTCGCCGAGATGATAGAGTTGCAGCGTTAGATAGACGTAGCCCAATCCCGCCAACGCCAGAAATGCAGTCATCACAATCCAGCGCGCCAGCGATGCCGCATTTACCTCGTTACACTTTTGTCGGCGCGACCGGTTCATTTGATCTTCTCCGCAACGCGCAGCTTCGCGCTCCGCGAGCGCGGATTTGCGCGCTGTTCGTCATCAGACGGCTTCATCGGTTTCGGCGTAAGCAATTTGAGGTCATACTCGGGATTACGCTGTGGCGCCGGCCATTCCGGCTTGTCGAGCCATTCCCGACCATGATCGCGGAAAAAATTCTTTACGATGCGATCCTCCAGCGAGTGAAAGCTGATCACGGCAATACGGGCGCCGGGCGCCAGGCGTGCGACCAACACGCGTAACCCTTCTTCAAGGGCACCAAGCTCATCATTTACTTCCATCCGCAGTGCTTGGAAAACCTGAGTGGCTGGATGCTGGCGGCCATGTCGTCCGATTAACTTTTCGATCGCTCGCGCCAGCGGCAGAGTTTCGCGAAACGGCGAAGTCTTGCGCATTTTGACGATCAAGCTCGCAATCCTGCGCGCGGCCGGTTCCTCACCCAGTTCACGAAACAGTTGAGTCAACTGCTCTTCACTGTACTGGCTTACGACGTTGGCAGCGGTCAGGCTTGTCGTCGGATCCATCCGCATGTCGAGTGGACCGTTTCGCACGAAGCTGAAACCGCGCGGCGCATTTTCGAGTTGGCGCGAAGAAACACCAAGATCAAGGAGGACGCCACCGACGGTGCGAATGTCGAGTTCATCGAGAACACAGCCTGCGTGTCTAAAATTCGCCTGCCGCAGGATGACCCGGCGACCGAAATGTGCCAGCCGCTCAGTCAGGTGCTGGACTGCGTCAGGGTCCTGATCGAGAGCCACAACGTCGGCGCCGCTTTCCAATAGCGCCTCTGTGTGGCCACCACCGCCACATGTTGCATCTACAATGAGCGAACCCGATTTTGGTTTGAGTAATCGCAGCACTTCTCGCTGCAAAACTGGACGGTGATACACAGGATCTTCTGTTGAATCCGCCTCATCGTCGGCAGCTCGCGCGTTAAGTGCGAGCCAGGCGGGCGGCTCACACCACACTGCGCTGATAACATTTTGGCAGAACATGGATTTATAAGCCAATTGCACTTGCGACATGCTGATAAGTGGGCGTTTGCTCCTCATGCGCCCGTTTCCACCGTTGCAAATTCCAAATCTCAAAACGGCCCTGGCCACCTACGAGAGCCACTTCGCCTTTTAGACCAAGCATTCGGCAAAGTTCTTCCGGCAATACGAGCCGACCTTGCCTGTCCGCGCCTGCATGCTGAGCCCGAGAGTGCAATTGCCGCAGGAAAACGCGCCGATCACGCGCCGAGACTGTTTGATTTACTTCCGCAGCCGAACTCGTTTTCCCAAACTCCGTCGGCGACATAACGATGAGAAATTGATGAGTCGCCTCGGGCAAAAGGATGAATTCTTCAGGGCGACCACGTCGCCAGCGAGAAGGAATAGTAATCCGATTTTTGTTGTCGATCGAGTGCCGGAACTCTCCGGCATACAAGCGTTCGGGTTGGGAATCGAAGTCCATTGATCAGGTGGAGCAATCGTCCATTTTGCCCCACTTGACACCACTTTTAACCACCTTAACAACAGGTGGTCAATAAAAATTTTTAGCAATATTGCACCGACCCGCCTTAACCGTAAGCTCCTCACGTCATGAAATTTTTCCCCATGAGGCTGGCGATGCTGTGCACGCTTCTTTCCACTGACACCATCACATTTGCCCAGTCTCCAGAGCAAAGTGGCACCGAAGCTGTGCGTGTGACGGTATCGATGCACCCTGACGGCTCACGCACCGTTTACAATTTCGACAATGCACAGCACAAGGCTGTGGCGACGACCACTGGCCCAGATGGCAAAATCCGCGAAACCATTCGTTATGAACTCGACAACGCTGGCCATTTTTCCAGCGCCGAAATTTCCGGGCCTGATGGGCGGCTTAAGCTCAGGAGTCGCTACAAGTATGACGATATGGGTCGCATACTCGAAGAAGCCCAAAGTGCGCAAGACGGCACTCTTCTCCATAAAATCGTTTACAGTTACGATTCGTCCGGCAAGCAGACTGGTTATTCCATTTTCGACGCATCCGGAAAATTGGTCGGACGCACGGGCGCGACAAGCATTCGTTCGTCTCCGTCGCCGAAACCGCCGCGCGAGAAAGCTCGGCGATAACTTCTCCGGTTGAGAGCGAACGAGAAAGTTCATCGTTGCTACTAATGGGCCGCGAAATGTCATTCGCTTGTTGGCTTGCCACATTGGGGAAAGAGCGTTACAAAACGGGCGTGATTGATTACATCCAAAAGGGCGGATTGTTGATGTGGCCAATCCTCGGTTGCAGCATCATCTCGATTGCTGTTTTCGCGGAACGCCTCTTTTACTTGCACCGCGCTACAATTCATGTGGGCGAGTTCTTGAAGGGTTTATCGAATCTTATCCGTCGTCGCAATTTCGCTGAGGCGCTCCACGAATCAGCTGGGACACCTGGCCCAGTTGCGCGGGTAATTCACGCCGCGATCATCCGGCACGACGCGCCCCGGGCGGAGCTGCGCGACATCGTGCAAGAAGCTGCCCAGCTTGAAGTACCAAAGCTCGAGCGGTTTCTTCCTGTACTTGCTACGATCGCGTTTCTGACGCCATTACTCGGGTTGCTTGGGACTGTAACAGGAATGATCGACGCCTTCGCAACCATCGCTTCAAGTGGAGGTTATGCGACGGTAACGGAACTTTCCGGCGGCGTTTACAAAAGCTTGTTAACCACGGCAGCCGGGCTGGTCGTAGCAACTCCGACTTTTGTTGCTTATAGCTATCTCTCTTCACGCGTGAACACGATGCTTCATGATATGGAACGTGCCGGGATTGAGATCGTGCACATGTTAACTGAGAGTCGCCCCATCGGTGGCATCATCAGCTTCCAACCTGAAGAGCCCATCCGATCGGAAGCGCAGTTTGATTCCTAGACAGGCGATTCGCTCAATCGACAAACCTGCAGCGTCTCATGAAGGTTAGCCGCACGATAAATTTCAATTTCGCCTGGGTCGTACTTGTGGCGCTGGTGGATCTGGCATTCCTGCTCGTTTTCTTTCTGTTATTAAGTTCGAATTTTATTCTGCAACAAGGCATCTCGATTTCGATGCCCTTCTCGCGCTTTACGCTCGGCCCCCAGGCCAACCGGCAAATCATTAGCATCACGGGCGGCGCAGTTCCGGCGATTTATTTCCGAGACCAAAAAGTCACTATAGAACAACTCGGACCATTACTGGATGCAGCCAAGCGCAACGACCAATCAATTATTATCAAGGCCGATCGTTCAACGTCCTACGAAACGGTTGCCGAAGTAGCAAACGCTGCGCTTGAACACGGCGTCACTGCGGTTGCGCTGGCTGCGACTCCGCCTCGATGAACAGCGTCACCTTCGAGAGCGTCGCTGCCCCATTTCTCTTTAGTTGGGATTCGCCGCGGGGCCGTAGAGTAACGATTACAATTTTTTTGGTGTTTTCCTTCATCGGGCACGCGCTCTGTTTTTACATTTTTCAAATTGTTTATCCGCCAACGGTCGCGCTTCTGCCGCCGCCGGCGCGCCTCTCATTGATAACTCCCGATTCCGAAGAAGGTCGAACACTGCTTCGCTGGATTGATGCGGAAGATCCTGCGCTTGCCTTTACAACTCGTCTTCCGCCAGATGCAACGCTCCGCGCTCTGTCAAAAACTGAGCACGTGCCATCGTATTCGTCGATAGAACCGACTTTGAAGGACATTCCATCTTTGCAACGCAATCTGCGCATCCCAAGTTGCAATCCGCCTGACGTGGTACGAATTGTTCGTCAGCGAGCCGCCTCGGCGACACGCGTTGTGGCGACGTCCGTTTCGTTCTCAAACGAGTTTGCGGTTTTTGGTGCGCCGACCCTGCCGGAGCTGAATTTCACCTCAAATGAAGGTATGCCTCAGACAATCTGCTCTTGGGTAGCCGTGAACAAGCTTGGAGAAATTCGATATTGCTTACCGCTTAACTCGTCAGGTGACACGGCATTGGATGAACAAGCGCGGTCGTATTTGGCGCGCTGCCGATTCTCCCAAACCATCGCAAACGCTGGCAAACCCGATTCGTTTCTGGTTTGGGGAATCGCAACGATTCAGTGGGGCAGTGATATCGCGCGGCCGCAGCCGCCATCTGGAGGTGTTAAGCCGTGATTCGCGTCAGTCTTGCCACTTTGGTAACGATTTATCTGCTGCTTTTTCTTGCAGCAGTTTTCCTCTTCTGGATAGTTGGAGAATGGAATCGCCGGCGACGCGAGCAGCGGGCTTTGCAGCACCGGCTGCGTTGCGCGATTTGCGCGTTCGAATTTGAGGATCGAACGGACGCGCTGCTTCCCCGGTGTCCGCACTGTGGAAGCCTAAACGAACGATTTAGGATGGAGCGAATTTAATATGGGCATGTGGATAGGCCGAAACCGTAAGGCGCGTGTCACCTACGGGTTTGACGAAATCGCGCTGGTACCCGGGCGGGTCACGATTAATCCCAATGAAGTCGACATCACGTTTCGCTTGCCGCGAAAAGGGGCCGAGCCGCTTGATCTGAAGACTCCGATCCTTGCCAGTGCCATGGATGGAGTCGTCGATGTTAGGTTCGCAGTCGCAATGAACAAATTGGGCGGACTAGCCGTTCTGAATCTCGAAGGAGTACAGACGCGCTACAAAAACCCGCACGAAGTGCTGCAAAAAATCGTCGATGCTAGTAAATCCGAAATTACTGCGCTGCTGCAACGGATTTACCAGGAACCAGTCCAGGAGGACCTGATTGCGGCGCGTGTTCGTCAGATTAAAGATGGCGGTGTCTTAGCTGCCGTCAGTTCCATTCCCCAGCGCGCCGCAGAATTCGGTAGGATTGCGGAAGAGGCCGGTGCGGATGTATTCGTAGTGCAGAGCACGGTTTCCACGGTGCGCCATATTTCGTCGGAGTATAAGTCGCTTGATCTGGAAAAGTTCTGCCGTGAAATGCGGATTCCTGTAATCGTCGGAAACACGGTCGGCTACGATGTGACGCTGGAAATAATGGAGTGTGGACCGGCTGCGGTTTTGGTCGGCGTCGGTCCCGGAGCGGCCTGTACGTCACGTGGCGTCCTTGGACTGGGTGTTCCGCAGGTAACCGCCACCGTTGATTGCGCAGCAGCGCGCGACGCTTACTTCAAAAAAACATCTCGGTACGTGCCAATCATCACTGACGGCGGGATGAGTAGAGGCGGCGACGTTTGCAAATCATTGGCCTGCGGCGCAGACGCCGTGATGGTTGGCAGCGCGTTTGCCAAAGCGCACGAAGCGCCGGGCCGGGGGTACCATTGGGGTATGGCAACGCCGCATGCAAATCTTCCACGGGGCACCCGGATCAGAGTGGGCTCGACTGGCTCGCTAAAACAAATCCTGTTTGGTCCGGCAGAAGTCGACGACGGCAGCCAAAACTTGGTTGGGGCCATCACGACTTGCATGGGAAACGTCGGCGCGCGCACGATTGCCGAATTTCAGCAAACGGAGATTATCATTGCCCCTTCGATTAGAACCGAAGGCAAACTTTTCCAAACCGTTCAAAGCGTCGGAATGGGAACGAGCTAAGGCGATTCAGCGATTTAGAGATTTAACGATTGACCTTGCGCAACATCGTTGAACCGTTCCACGCTTGAATCGCTAATTCACTAAATTGTTCAATCGTTAAATGAACAACGATCGCAGAGTCGTTATAACTGGTCTCGGTACCGTCACGCCGGTCGGCAATGACGTCGAAAGGTTTTGGTCAAATCTTAAGAACGGTGTTAGCGGCATTCGCGCAATTGATGCGTTCGATACTACCGCATACGATTGCAAAATCGGTGGCCAGGTTCGCGATTTCGATCCCAAACCATTCTTCAAAAATCCGAAGGACGTCCGGCGCACCGACCGATTCACGCAGCTTGCAATGGCTGCAGCAAAAATGGCCGTCGCCGATAGTGGGATTGATATCGAAAATCTCGAACAACGTGACCGCTTCGGCGTCATTGTCAGCACCGGAATCGGTGGACTAAAAACGCTCCAGGATCAGCTGACGATTTTGTTGACGAAAGGACCGTCGCGAAATTCACCATTTACGATTCCGATGCTCATCAGCAACATGGCCAGCGGCTTCATCTCGATGGAGTTCAATCTGCGTGGACCCAATTTGTGTATTGTCACCGCGTGTGCGACGTCGAACAACGCGATCGGCGAATCCTGGCGCATTATAAAATCCGGCGATGCCGACCTCTTTCTGGCCGGCGGTGCAGAGGCATCCATCGTCGAAATCGGTCTCGCGGGATTTTCAGCGATGAAAGCGCTAAGCACGCGGAACGACGAACCCGAACGCGCCTCGCGCCCGTTCGATCGCGACCGCGATGGTTTTGTGATGAGCGAAGGCGCGGGCGTTGTGGTGGTGGAGGAATTAGAGCACGCCAAAGCGCGCGGCGCGAAAATCTATTGTGAAATCACAGGATACGGCCTCTCGGCTGATGCGTACCATATGACTGCGCCGCCGCCGGATGGCGAGGGCGCGGCGCGCGCAATGCAACTTGCGCTGGAGCATGCCCGGATAGCACCGGATCAGGTTGACTACATCAACGCCCATGCGACTTCCACGGACATCGGCGACATATGCGAGACGCGCGCGATCAAGCAGGTTTTTGGCGAGCACGCCTATAAAGTGGCCATCAGTTCTACCAAGTCGATGACCGGCCATTTGCTGGGAGGCGCGGGTGGAGTCGAGATGGCTGCGTGTGCGCTTGCTATTCGAGATTCCGTCATTCCGCCAACGATTAATTTGGAAAATCCAGGCGAAGAATGCGACCTCGATTACACGCCGAACGTCGCACGCGAGAGGAAAGTACGGATCGTGTTGAATAACTCCTTTGGGTTCGGCGGGCATAACGCCACTCTGGTCGCCGCTGCGTTTGAACGGTAGTGCACGCTGCCAGCGTGTTGCGTTCGGCATCTTGCCGAACGCTTTGACTATTCACTTCTCACCAGACACTATTAACTTGCGGGTGTTTTCGGAATTCACACGTAGTCACGCGGGCATAGCTTAATGGTAAAGTTCCAGCCTTCCAAGCTGGCCATGCGGGTTCGATTCCCGTTGCCCGCTGAGCTCATCGCGGCGTTGATCTGATTTCGATGGTCCGTTATCGCGATGCGCGGCAGCAACGAAATGTCTCGTTCAACCGTATCGCGACTTCCAGTTCCAGAAAGGCTCTCAGCGTATCATCGGCACGCACAATGAACCGCCGTCTGTCGCGCTGGATCTTCTAGCCGTGCCGATTACGGACGCGTGGAAATGTCTGGCACTTCCGAGTTGTACCGTGTCGCGATCAGTCGTCGTCACTCAACAATTGCAACGCAAGTGGTATCGTCGTTAACGCGCCGACCGCGACCAGCGTCCAGCCGATCGCTCGCCTCTGTTCATCGCTCATCTTTTCAGAAAGCAACAGCGCGATGCCAGCGCCGAGCATTGCACGCGTGCCCGCGATGAGACCGATTTGAGGAACGGTGACTTCGTGTTGTTTCATCTGTCGTTTTACTCCCTTAATCGCAATGCTAATCCATCACAGATGGGCTCGGGCCGCAAGCCGAACGCTGCCGCTTCCGGTTCCAGAGACGCGGTTATCTTTTCCTCCGCACGCACAACGAAACGCTTTCCGATGCGCCTCAACAATCTCGTGAAGGACGAGCAATCTGGATTGTCGATACATACCTTAAGGAATTGTCTTGACCAAGGCATAGGTTTTCATTAGACCCGTATCGGGGCTGCGGAGTGCAGGTATGAAAGACAAAGATGTCAATATCAATGTGGTCCGCTCCGTCTGGCGTCGAACCAAGAAGGGACACATCGAAGCTCGTGACCTAAAGCCACAAAAAGACGTCAAAGGTGGTGGCGGTGTTGCCGGCTTTATGAGAGCCCCCGGTTCGATCGCTGAAGCTCCGCCACAAATTGCCCATAATCGGCCACTGTCGTCGTACGACATTCCGCGCTGGCTGCATCAGTTAAGAGCAGGACGAGACGCTATGATTCGAAAGTTGTTCGAAATTCCAGCCGAGCCTGAGCGAAAGGCCCAAGCGGAGCGGATTGCAAAGGCGCGGCGGGTGTTCTTGCGGTGGCTAAAAAAAAGCAAGAAGTAGCAAAAAAGTAGTGACGTTCCGACAAGCAAATGCCGAATGGCGGACTTATCGATCGCCATCCGGCATTTCGTGCTTTTGACAGGCAACGCTGCGCAGCTGCTGAGAAAACCGTTTTGTTTTTCTCTTGCTATTGACCGCTGACGGGTACCGCCAAGTACGCCGTTAACACACCCGTGTTTGGATCGACCGCTCTACCTGTAATCTCGCCATTGTTATTTATGTCTTTCGCGCTTGCGAGAAAGCCAGAATAGCTGCCTTTGAGATCGTTGAGGTCTATTGGTGTGTTGCCGTGATCCCAAATAACTGCACGACAATCAACTTGGTCCGCGTCGCATGAGACACCGACTACCTGCCGGGCTTCATTAATACCGTAGGCCTCACTGTCGACGTGTTTTAGTGTACGGTTTGGCAAAGGTTTTAGCTGTCGGATGCCATCTTCCCTTGTCCACATAAAAGCGTGTATGACGTCGCCTTCAACAAATGCCGGGTCGCCGGCAAATCCGACGACATCGCCGCGTTGATTGATTGCCGTCGGCGTATTCCACCACGGGGCCGGCGCATTCGGATAAATATCAGTCACAGTGCCATTTTTCCATAGCACGGCATGCTTGGCGGTATGTCTTCCAACGGCCTGGTCGCAGACACCGGAGATGCCCACGATTTGACCGGTGTCATTGATCGCCGTGGCGGCACCTGAGCTGTCGCCAGGGACTAGTGGCAGGTCTTGGATCTGATCCGGTGGGCCGAGGGTCCACACGGCTGGACGAAACTGGAGTACTTGAGTGCAGCAACAGTTGGGGTCATGAACGCCATTCTCCGCCCACCCGACCACCTGAGCCAGGTTGTTGGCTCCGGTTGCAAAGCCGTTATTACCGCCCGGAAATGGGGGAAGTCCTCTCATCAGGTTGTTTTGCCAAACGAACCCGAGATTGATATAGCCGACATTGTTAGGTGTACTGTAGAAAGCCGCACTACTCCAGCTCTCGCCGAGAGGCTCCGGATCTGCGGTTTGAGAAATACCCACGATGATCCCCGCGGTATTCTTCACGTTCCATGTGACACTGCTGTTTGGTCCGCCGAGTGTGAAAAGGTCGGTTAGCGAACTGTTTCGCCACAGCGCAGCGTGCCGGTTCCTGTTCGGCAGTCTGGCATAGCCTGCCACCCAGGTCTGATCATTAATACTATTTCCCCCGTTACTCGTTCCGCCAAGTCCAGGGAGGTTCGACACCTGATATTGCGTTCTGGACTTTAGCTGGGCTGGTCTCTGTGCAAGTGCAGGCGTTAGAACCGCTCCGCAGCAGACAGCAGCCAGCACGACGAGGCGAACTTTGGTTGTGAATTGTTTTATCATGTTTGACTCCTTTGTTGAATTTTCATGACCCACAGTAGGAACTCGCGTCGATCCATCACCAGAGCCACTTTGTAGGTTTGGTACAGTCCAATTGGACAGATGGTCGCGTGATCAGTGCGATGGCGACCGCGAAAAGGTGGCGACAGCGCCGCGGCTTAATTCAATTTTGAATTAAGGGCTGCCGCGAACTTGCTAAGGCCCTCACGGATTTGGGCGCGCGACCACGCCGCGAACCCAAATGTGAGTGCGGGCTTCGGCTCTACTTTCATAAAACACGACGACAACGGCGATGGCCTGATACCGATGTCAGTGCATACACGCGTGATCACCGGCATGTGTTCTTTCTGTCGCACCCAAGCGACGAAATGCAATCCAGCTTCGGGGATTTCGAGGATGAAGTAATTGCTTAACAATTTGTTGAATTGCTCGATAAAAAAGTCTCTTCGGTCCGAATATAATTTTCGCATCCGTTTGATATGAGCGAGGAAAAACCCCTCCGCTAGAAATCGGGCCAGTGTCGCTTGATCGATGGCCGGGGAATGTTGGTCCATCACCGCGCGAATCTTAATCATCGGTTCGACGAGCTGATGTGGCGCGACGATATAACCCAGCCGCAAGGATGGGTACAAAATCTTGCTCATCGTGCCCGAGTAAATGACACGACCAACATTATCCAAGCCCTGCAAACATGGGAGCGGGGGACCGGTGTAACGAAATTCCGAGTTGTGATCGTCCTCGAAAATGTAGGCGTTGCACGTACGTGCAAAATCGATCAGGGCCATCCTCCGCGCGAGACTCATCGTCATACCGAGCGGGAATTGATGGGAGGGAGTTACGTAAATTATTTTTGGGGAGCGTTGTTCGGACGGCCGCGCGATTGTGATTCCTTCTCCGTCAACAGGTCTTGGCACAACGTTCGCGCCAGCAAACCCGAAGGTGCGGCGAGCTTGATAAAATCCTGGGTCCTCAATCCACGCGACCTCACCGCGGTTTACCAGTGCCATCGCGCTGATCATCATTGCCTGCTGCGTTCCAGCGGTGATGATGATTTGATCTGGTTCGCAGCGCGCCCCTCTGTAGTCGCACAAATAAGTTGTCAACGCCTTGCGCAGCTCGGGATCCCCACGGCTTGACGCATACTGGAGCAGATGCGCTCCTTTTTGTGCGAGAACTTGTGCTCTGAGTCGTTCCCAGATCTCGATCGGAAATTCATCAAGTGCCGCGACAGCTGGAACAAACGAGACGCCAGGCGGTCCGGCGATTCCGAAATCGAACTGCTTACCGACCCTGTGATCCGGAATATCTTTTACCCGATTAGAAAGCCGCGCTGGACGTTCAGTGGGTGGTGCTCCTTTTGTCGTTCGCGCACTCAGGAAGGTTTCAGGCAACGCCTCGGAGATGAACGTGCCCGATCCAACTTTGGATTGAAGATATCCTTCCGCATGAAGCCTCGAGAGCGCGAGGTTCACAGTGAAACGTGACACTCCAAAATCGGTGGCCAGCGCACGAGAGGAGGGAAGTCGGGACGAATTATGGTTAAAGCTTCCCGACACCAGTTCATCGCGAATCTGCCGGTAAAGTTGTTGATGCAGTGGTTCGGCCGCTGCGCGATCCAGCCGGACCATTTCAAAAGCGAGTATCGAATGTCGACGGCGCTTCTGTTGAAGATTTGGCGTCGGATGTTCGGCGTTCGGCGTTCGGCGTTTTCTTCCGCTCATCAGCAAGAGCATGAGCACGAGCACGAATCGGAGCAACTATCCATCGAAAGTGGTCTGGCCATTTCAGTCCAAGTGGACTGTTGACACCTTACCACATGGTCAGAAACTTTTGTTCAAATGCAGACTCAAACTCCGTGTACCGACTATATTGAAACAAAAGGCCTCATTTATTTTGCCCGAATGCTGGACAAGATCCGGTTAAAGGCAGCCGGAAAATTGCCGCCCGATTATTTTACCAGTGTCGAGGATCCGACCCACTTCGATGCCCGCTGTACCAGATTTCTCGGCGTGAATTACGATGAGCTTGTGAAGCGAACGCTGCAAGGCGGATCGAATGAGGAAATCCTCGAATGGTGCTTTGCCCGTGGCCGGCGGCCCAGCGATGAGGAAGTTTCTGTCTGGAATGCGTTTCTAAGAAAGCGTGGGTGGCGAGATGAGGCTAGTGAGGAGCTTGCTGAGTCGAAGAAAGAAGCGGGTTTCGGCAATCGTGCTGACATCCAAACCTGGATGGACTTGCATGATGCGGAGGAAGGAAGAACGCCAGCTTTCGCCTAAGGCCGGGGCGCATCATCTGCAGAGTTTGTAACGTCGGGAGCGCTATTATCGCCATCTGGTTTTAAGCCATGAAATTGCAGTCAATGTACTGGCTGAGCATCCTGCAATTCACGTTAGCCGCTGCAATAGCAGGTGAGTCGCCTGCTCCGGCACGCGATGGATCACACGACTTCGACTTTCTTATCGGCAACTGGAAGGCTCACGTGCGCCGGCTTCCCGATCGTCTTGTTGGCTCCAACAATTGGATCGAGTATGACGGTATCTCAAACCACAAGAAGCTTCTCGATAGCAATGCCAATTTCGAGCAGTTTGAGGTCGACAATCCACAGAAGCATCTGCACATCAAGGCACAGACGCTCAGGTTGTACAACCCCGACACGCGTCAATGGAGCATCTATTTGCTCGATTTGGCCAAGGGCGTTTTGAGCGTACCGCCAGTCGTTGGCGAATTTAATGGGAACCGCGGCGAGTTTTACGACCAGGAACAGTATAAAGGCCGCGCGATTCTGGTGCGTTACGTTTGGTTAAATACCCCCCCGAAGTCTGCGCGTATGGAACAGGCCTTTTCGGCTGACGGAGGCAAGACGTGGGAGACAAACTGGATCTGCGAACTGAGCCGATAGGGTAATCGTATCCGACAATATGAAGACTGGGACCTTTATTGTTTTGGTGGCTGTTTTGGCCTGCCGATTCTCCGTCGCCCAAACGCCAGCCCAACAAGAGGTGCTTCAGTTCGAGCGCGATGCGTGCAAAGCATTTCTTGACGCAGACGTGGGCGCGCTGGAGCGCGTGCTCATGCCTGAATTTACGCTGACGCTCTCGAGTGGTGAGGTGAACACGCGCGCCGATGAGATCAACGAGCTACGTAGCGGCAAAGTGCATTACGACGTCTTCGAGAATTACGATATGAAAGCGCGAGTGTATGGTGACAGTACCGCAGTTGTTTTAGGCAAAACGCGCGTGAAAGGAACAGCGGACGGCAAACCATTCGATCGAGTCGTGCAGTTCACAGATACACTGATCAAGCGCGATGGTCGTTGGCAGCTTGCCGCGGGGCACGTTTCCCGACTGGAAAAATAGGCGCAGTCGCGCCGCTGCCGGTCGCCGGAAGGGGTGTTGGATTCCTGCTTTCCTGATTCGTCTGCCGACTCGAAGAGGGAAGAACCCACGCGCAGTGTTCTCCGACTAAGAATACTTCGCATGTGCATAGTGTTATCACCGAGTTCCTATGGTGTAAGGAAAATCTTGCCTGTGTAAGGATCTTCTACTTCGGTTCCCGGTGGAAACCCAGTGACGTCGACGTAACCGCTATCTGGCGCGAACGGACTGGTAACCAAGCCTGGTTTGCCGGGCACGGGAGTTCCATACGGCGGTTCAGTTTTTTGCTGGCTCGTGCCTGAGGCTGCCTTCGCGACGCGGACATCGCCTCGCCCCGGTGGCGCAGGGACTGGACTGCGCGAGGTCTGATCATTCGAAGCATCACTAGGCGGAGTCTCATTATGCTTATGACTGCTCCGGTGCGACCGCGGCTTCTCATTCGGCTGCGCGATTGCGCTACGTAGCGCCCTGAAAAAATCTCGAAAGGGCCCTGCTTTCGCTACATCAGTCCCAGTGATCAGCATTGCGGTCGCTAAGCAGACTACGATGGCGCGGGGCAGTCCTTTCACTAGGACGGATTCGTGCCAGCCGCTTACGGTGCGTGTGTCCGCTAGGGTTTTACAACCACTGGGGTCCCGATCTGAGCAATATTGTAAAACTGGCGGGCTTTCCAATAAGGCATCCTAATGCATCCATGTGATGCGGGAACCCCCGGCAGGTAACCTTGGTGCAATCCGTAGCCCGGCGAGAATTCGAGAAAGTAGGGCATCGCGGTACCCACGAAATGCGAGTATGGCGGTTGGCTGTCCCGCCTGCTATCTACGTTGGCCTTCACGGGTCGGCCTGAGTCATCAACGTAGTCACCGTACAGACTGGAGCGATGATGTTCGTCTTTACGAATCACCTGAAAATGACCAATCGGAGTGCGGTATCCTTCTCGGCCGCTCGATATCCGAGACGACGCAATTCTATGCCCTCCACGGTAAAGATAGGCTTGTTGCTCCCGCAAGCTGACAATGATCGATGGTCGGCCGGAATGACTCGCCGGTAAATTCGACGTGATCAAGTCGGTCACCGTGCTACAGCCGTTCAAAATGTTGAGGATCGCGCAGAGCACACAAAATTGTGAAAGTCGATTCATCGTTTACTCACACCGAATGTATCTAAAACTTTAAGCACAGCAGTTCCCGGCGCGTGTATTGCTGCCCAGGCGATCACCACTTCGGCGAAATGACGCCGTTTTCCACGGTTTTGGGATCAGGCGTCGCTACGCTGCGTGCGTTCTTATTGCAATGCAGTTTCGCATCCACCACGCCAATCCAACCCATACGCCCCTTGTTCCGACGATTATCGGGCAAGCACGCCTGCTTCGTTTCGTCTTAATCGCTCAGCGAGCTTCATGCTCTTTTTGCGACCGTTGATGACGAACGTGTTATTTTCGCCCAAAGTTGACCACGGCCCGCGCGGCACTTCGCCAAACTCCACAAACCGCCACTCCGTAACGTCCGTCTCTTTCAGCCCAAGATAGTCTCGCACAGCAGGGGAGACATCGAGACCAGCACCCCCATTCAGACTCGGCTTCGGATGTTCGTTGCCAAACACATATTGCCAATGGTCTGTTCGGAAGGGCCCTGCGTCTTCCCATTGCGCATACGCGATTCGATTGCCTTTGCGGATGGCGACCCAGCGATCTTTGCAGGTGGAAATAGCTGGGCCTTGGTACGCCTCCTTAAACCACGGGACAACACGAGGTGCTTCCGGATGGTGACCAGTACGTGCTTTGTCGTTGTACGGGAGCGCGCAATAAAACGGGTTCTGCCGCGGAGTAAATTTTACGGGGACATAGTTGCTCCGATTGCCAGGATTCGGGTCGTCAAAACCGCCGTAGCTTTTTGTCCACTGTTTGTCCCACGCACTTGTACGATTCGGGACAAGATTGTGACCGGCTGGCTGTTCGCCGATCCAAAAAATTGTGGTCACGATATCTGTTTTCCACGGATACTGGCGCGCAGGCCGAGTGGCGGAGGCTTTTCGGATCAGGGGTTTGCCTTTGTCAGCGACGGGCTCGATTTGAGAAGCAAAGGCTGGATCAAATGCAAGAAACAGCGCGAAACAAAAAAGCCCAAGAGAGCAGCGTTTCCCCATTATTTTCCAATCACTTCCCGTTCAAACACTGCGTGGCGCCGCGAAGATTTGCTTCGCATTTCGCTGCGTAGATTATCATGTTGGACACAAGATCAAAGCGATTTTTTCGATGCACCGCTCGCGCTGAGGCTTTGAGAATGCTGTTGCGTCGTAGGTATGATACGCTCGTTTGCGAAGAGCGGAGATGTCCGAGGCGGATTCGAGTCCCGTTGGCCGCTATTGATCTGGTGCGATCAGTTCGCGGTTACGCCAGGTAAAACCGAGACCTGAGTAAATCGTTAGTGCCACAGTAATCCACACGAGGACTGGGCCAGCTTCGTGCCAGGCTCGCAGCCACCAGGTCGATGTTTGGCTCGCATACCGCAGTTCCGCAATTGAAAGAAGCGCGAGAAAGAAAATAATTGTGATCATTTGCCACGAAGTCTTTTGCTTGCCCAAACTCTCGGCTGGAAGGATCCGTCCCTTGGCGCTAGCCATCAGACGCAATCCGGTAATCAAAAAATCTCGCGCGACGACTGTCGTCGCTGCCCACGCTGGCACTGCCTTGAGCGGCACCAGTGAAATGAACGCTGCAGCCACCATGATCTTGTCCACGAGCGGGTCCATTAATTTCCCAAAGTTCGTGATCAGCCCATAACGCCGGGCGATTTCTCCATCGATCAAATCTGTCAGGCCCGCAATCAGGAAAACCACAAGTGCGGTGGTGCGCGCGTATTGCCAGGAGGAATCGAGCGCGATAACGAACAGCACTGTCAATGCAAGCCGGCTAAGAGTAATCCGATTCGCCCAGTTCATACTGTAGCCGGGGGCGTTGATCCCGCCCCGGCGTTGACGACGTCGGCTACAGAAGCCTCGCTGTTAAACCGTGGCCTCTTCCAAATCGGCACTTTTTTCTTCAATTCATTCACAATCCATTGGCTGGCGCGAAACGCTTCTTGCCGATGCAGACTGTACACCCGCAAAAAAAGAGACGGTTCGCCCGCTGCAATAAATCCGATCCGATGATAAACAAGAACCCCTTGAAGCTCAAATCCTTCTGCGGCTTGTTCGGCGATGCCCTTGAGCTGGTGCTCTGCCATTTCCCGGTGGGCTTCATATTCGATTCCTTCGATCTCGCGGCCATCTTCAAGTCTGCGCACAATTCCCCAGAAATCGATCATCGCGCCTGCATCACCATGATTTTGCGGTGGCGCCCCAAGCGGCGCTTCAGTCAACAAAACTTCGCAAACGAAATTTGCCATACGTTGGAATGTTCGTTCCATTGAATAGAGCTGTCATGTTGAGCGAAGCGAAACATCTCGGTTTGTCTTCGGAGCGGTCTAGAATACAGAGATTCTTCGCTTCGCTTAGAATGACATTATGAAACCTTGCAAAAGAAGATACTAAAATGACAACCAATCAATGTGATATTGGCCTGATCGGCCTGGGCGTCATGGGCGAAAATCTCGTCCTTAACATGGAATCGAAGGGCTTTTCGGTCGCCGTATTTAATCGCACCACCGAGGTTACCGAAAAGTTTGCGGCTGGACGCGCCAAAGGAAAAAACATTCAGCCCACGCGCACACTGGAGGAATTCGTCTCTGCCCTGAAAAAGCCGCGCATAGCCATGATGATGGTCAAAGCGGGTGCGCCGGTGGACGCTGTGATTAATCAACTCGTGCCGCTGCTCGAGAAAGGAGACATCATCATCGACGGAGGAAATTCTCTTTTCACAGACACGCAGCGGCGGGAAAAGGAATTAGCAGAGAAAGGACTTCATTTCGTCGGGATGGGCGTTTCCGGCGGCGAGGAAGGCGCGCTCAAAGGCCCTTCGCTCATGCCCGGTGGCTCGCGCGAGTCGTGGGAAATCATCGCGCCGATTTTCCGCAAGATTGCGGCGCAAGTAGATGGCGAACCATGTTGTCGATACATGGGACCTAATGGCGCCGGACATTACGTCAAGATGGTGCACAACGGGATAGAATACGGCGACATCCAGTTGATCTGCGAATCGTATGCCATTCTCAAAGACATCCTCCAGATCGACGCCGCACAACTCGCTGAAGTTTTTGCAGAATGGAATAGAGGCGAGCTCGAGAGTTATCTGATCGAAATCACATCGCAGATTTTCCGAAAGATCGATCCTGAGACCGGCAAGCCGCTCGTGGACATGATTCTCGACAAAGCCGGACAAAAAGGAACGGGCATCTGGACGCTTCAAGCTGCAATCCGGCAATATGTTGTCATTTCAACAATCAACGCCGCTGTTGAGGCGCGCGTCGTCTCATCCCGAAAGGACGAACGCGTAGCTGCCTCGAAAATTCTGCCGCACCCGAGACTTCGAAAGTTTAAAGGGAATCGCGCTCGCCTAATCGATGCGGTGCGCGATGCGCTTTATGCCTCGAAGATTGTTTCTTACGCGCAGGGAATGGAACTTCTGCGCTCCGGGAGTGCCGAATATAAATGGAACCTCAACCCCAGCGATATCGCCACCATCTGGCGAGGCGGCTGCATCATTCGCGCAAAATTCTTGAATCGAATCGTGGAAGCATATCGGCGCGACGCGGAACTGCACAATCTTCTGCTCGATCGATATTTCACGAGAGCAATCAAAAGGGCGCAGCCCAAATGGCGCCTCGTTGTTGCATTGGCCGTTAAACATGGCGTAGCGGTCCCCGCGTTTTCTGCGTCGCTTGCCTATTTCGATAGTTATCGCTCCGCTCGTTTACCTGCAAACCTTCTGCAGGCGCAACGCGACTTCTTTGGCGCGCACACGTACGAGCGCATCGACAAGCCTGGCGTCTTTCACACGGAATGGACCGACCCAGACCACAAGTCCGCCGAAAAACCTACCGAACCAAAAACACCCGAGCCGCATCACGCGGGTGAATAACTGTAGCGTGTGCTGTCCTCAGCGCAGGCTGGTTCCGTTGAGACAGCGGACACTACAGCAGGTAATTTTTCGTTAGCGAAAATCGTGCGACTCGCTGCCGACGAGTTCGCCGTGCGCGAGCGGTTTGATTTGGCGCGTTTTGATCAATACGACGTTGTCCGAGTTCTGCACTTCGCCTTCGATTACAAGAAAATCTTCTTCGGTGATCAACAGGCGGAATCGTTCGAACAGATCAGGATCGACAATGGCATTTGAAACGCCGGTCTCGTCTTCCAGACTGACGAAGACAAATCCTTTGGCCGTGCCAGGTCGCTGACGGCAAATCACGTTTCCGGCGATTTGCACGATCGAGCCGTGTTTCGCTTTCGTCAGATCAATTGCACGCCAAACGTTCTGCAAACGCTCGCGAAGTAATTTCATCGGATGCGGGCCGGTCGTGAGGTTCATTGTGTCGTAATCGGCGCGTACACGCTCTGGTAACGTCATTGGTGGAAGGGGAACGCGGGCGCCCTGCCTGCTCTTTTCGGCGCCCCCGCCGAAAACCTCCCGATGAGTGTCCCGCGAGGCGCGTGACACAGCGGGCGAGGCGCCCGCGCTCCCCAAGAGATCGTCGTAAATCGTTTCTTCGACCTTCCACATCGCGGCGCGGCGGTGTTGGGCAAAACAATTGAATGCGCCGAGTTCGGCAAACGTGCGCAATTCGGCTTTCGAAAGTGAAACACGCCGTTTGAAATCATCGAGCGACTTAAATGCGCGATGTTTTCGTTCGTCTTTGATTTGTTCGCCGTGCTCCTGGCGCAATCCGTTCACGACGCACAACCCGAGACGAAACGTGTTGTTATCGATGACGGTGCAACGCCAGTCCGATTCGGTCACGCACACTGGCTTAACTTTCACGCCATGCCGTTGTGCGTCTTTCACGATTGTCGCCGGCGTGTAAAAGCCCATCGGCTGATTGTTCAAAAGACTCGCGTAAAATTCCGGAGCGCGATGCACTTTCAGATAAGCGCTGCCATAGGCGAGAATGGCGAAACTGATCGCATGCGATTCCGGAAATCCGTACAGCGCAAACGACGTGATAGAGTGAATGATCTTATCGATTTGATCGGGGGCGACGCCTTTGCGTTCCATGGCTGCGCGTAATTTCACACTTACCTTGCGCATGCGTTCCTCGGAGCGATGAAAACTGAGCGCACGCCGCAGTTCCTCTGCTTCGTTGCCGGAAAAGTCAGCCATGATCATTGCGATCTTGAGCATTTGCTCTTGAAACAGCGGAACGCCGAGCGTGCGCGCGAGCACCGGTTTTAATCGTTCATCGAAATACGTGACCGGTTCTTTGCCTGCGCGACGTGCCAGATACGGATGCACCATGTCGCCTTGGATGGGTCCGGGACGAATGATTGCGACCTCGATTACGACGTCGTAAAAACATTCCGGTTTCATCCGCGGCAAGGTGGCCATTTGCGCGCGGCTCTCGATTTGGAAAACGCCGATCGTGTCGGCGTGCTGCATGATTTCGTATGTTGCGGCGTCATCTTTCGGAATGTGAGCGAGATCGAGTGGACGGCCGCGTCCGCCACAAAGCTCAAGCGCGTCCTGCATGACCGACATCATCCCCAGCCCTAACAAGTCGACTTTCACGATGCCGAGATCTTCGCAATCGTCCTTGTCCCATTGGGCCACAACGCGCCCCGGCATGGATGCGTTTTCCAGCGGAACAAACGAGCTGAGCTTGTTCTGACAAATGATCATCCCGCCGGAATGCTGCCCGAGATGGCGCGGCAAACCGTAGATCGCCTGATACAGACGGATGAACGCCGGCATGCACGGATGATCTTTCGGCAAACCGGCCTGCTCGATCTGTGATTCGAGTTCGAGCGTGTGCGGGAAATCTCCGCTGGCAAACAAATGTGAGAAACGATCGATAATGCTCGGCGAAAAATTCAGCGCTTTGGCAATCTCGCGCGCCGCGCTGCGGCCGCGATAACTGATCACGTTTGCGGTCATCGCTGCGCCATGTTTGCCATAGCGGCGATAAATTTCCCGAATCACCGCTTCGCGTCGATCGCCGCTGGGGAGATCGAGGTCGATGTCCGGCCAGCCTTTGCGGCTCTCGTTCAAAAAACGTTCGAAGACGAGATGATTTTCTACCGGATCAACCGGCGTGATCCCGAGGCAATAACAGACCGCGCTGTTGGCGGCGCTGCCGCGGCCCTGGACCATGATGTTGTGTTCGCGGCAGAAATTAACGATGTCCCAAACGATCAGGAAATATCCGGGGAAGCCCAACTTCGTTATGAGCGCCAGTTCTTCCTCGATCTGGCGTTTCACTTTTGCGCTGATCGCGGCATAACGCTGTTGTGCACCGAACCACACGATGGTGCGCAAAAACGAATCCATCGTGTGTCCGGCCGGCACCGGGTATTCAGGAAATTCGTAGCCGAGATTTTCGAGCGAAAACGTGACCCGCTCCGCCAGGCGCGACGTGTTTTCGATCGCTTCCGGCAAATCGCGAAAAAGTTCTCGCATTTGCCGGTCGCTCTTTAGATATCGCTCGGCATTTTGTGACAAAAGTTTTCCGGCAATATCCAGATGAGTGTGTTCGCGAATGCAGGTGAAAACATCCAGCACTTCGCGTCCGTACGGCTTCGCGTATTGCACGCCGTTCGTCGCGAGCAACGGCAATCGATTGGCATACGCCAGATCGATCAGTTCGCGATTGATCCGTTCTTCGCCGCGAATGAAATGCCGTTGGACTTCAACGAAAACGTTTTCTCGGCCGAACGCCTCGATTAAAAATCGCGTGCGATCGACAGCATTGTAGGGAGCGCGGGCGCCTCGCCCGCTACCGCCAGTCCGGCTCGGACTTTCGGCGCCCCCGCCGAAAAGCTTTCCATGGGTGTCCCGCGAGGTGCGTGACACAGCGGATGAGGCGCCCGCGCTCCCCAGACCAAAGAGGGCTACCCATCCTTCCGTGAACTGCGGCAGCTCGTCCCAGCGCACGGCGCATTTGCCTTTCTCGCTTCGCAAATGCGCCTGCGTCAGTAGTTCGCATAAATTTTTGTAACCAGTGCGATTTTCCACCAAGACCGGCAAAATGCTCCCGTCTTCAATCGACAATTCCGCGCCGATGATTGAACGGACGCCGTGCTCGCGCGCAGCGACTGAAAATCGTTGTACACCGTAAACGCCGTCGCGATCACACAAAGCGAGCGCCGGCATATCTAGTTCCGCTGCAACTTCAGCTAATTGCTCGGGGAAAGAACCGCCGCGTAAAAAGCTAAACGCGCTGGATGCATGCAGTTCGATGTAGCTCATTCGCGTTATCGAGCACGATTACGATTACGAGAAGGAGTACGAGTTTGAAAACCACTCATGACTCGTGCTCATGCTCGTCTCGTAATCGGACGTTTAGTCATAGATTCCATCAACATTCCAAGTTCTCCCTGCCACGCCGTAGCTCTGCGAAGGCGGCTCGCTTTCGTTCACGCGAACGAGTTCACCATTCTCCAATTGCAAATCCCATTCGGCGCGCACCCAGGATTTTTCGTCCCACCAATTTCCGGAAAGAAAATATGGACCCCTTTGATCGCTGATTTTTCCAGAAATTTCCGCACTGCGAACATGCGCGAGGGTGTCTTCATCCAACAAGACCGATGTAGACACTGCGGGTCGAAATCTTCGTAACGCTGCTGTAGGGTGCGCTGTCCTCAGCGCAACGGGGTCCAAGCCGGACTGGCGGAATTGTCCGCTCGGGACGGCGGACGCTACAGCCCACGCGAATAGTTCCATGCGAAATGCATCTGGTCGATGCGTTTCCTCGATGACTGGCGTGCCGACCCGTTCGCTTCCCAGCAGGGCGATCAAACGTGCGAGCGTTTCTGATAATTGATGCGGATTTCTTAAAACTGTTTCAAATAATCGGAATTGCTGCGAAACAGGCCGGATCGGCTGCGCGCTCAGCGCCACCGCAACGATCGGATGTTGCGATCGAAAGTTCTCCAGATGCGTCTGGAGCATGCGGAAAAGAAGATCGACATCGTTGGTCGCCTGCGGAATTTTGAAAACGCGCTCGTAACATTGCTTATTCGCGAACGTGATTCGCAGCGTCAGTTCCTTTGCGACGAGATAAATGGTGCTCAACCGCACCGCGAGCTGCTCCAAAAACCAGCGGAGTATGAACAAGAGAGGCTCGGCTGTTTCAATTTCATTTTCGAATTCGAAACTTTCCTCGAACGATTCCGGCGGCCGAACGAATTTCAGTAAGCGTTGTGATTTCCCATTTGCGCGCTCCCACATACCGATTGCTTTGGGACCGAGCCGCGCCGCAAGCTCCTTCTTATCAAGTGCGGCAAGTTGGCCCAGCGTGTGAATCCCCCATTTGTGGAGAACTGCTAAGATTTCCTGCACCTCCATCTGCCCTTCCATGCAGGCAATTTAGAGCAGGGGAGGGAATATGTTCAAGTGAACATTCTCAATATGCCTCAACTTTTTTCAGATAATTTCCACCGAACATTTCGGTAGCGCTTGCATGAAGGCCCGGCCGTACGGCCTCGTCACGATGCGATTGTCGAGAATGACGATGATGCCGCGGTCGCTTGTTGTTCGAATCAGTCGACCGACGCCCTGGCGAAGTTTCAGGATCGCTTCCGGCAACGAATATTCAGTGAACGGATCGCCGCCCCGTTCCTCGATCAGTTCCAGCTTCGCTTCGATGAGCGGATGATCGGGCACAGCAAACGGGAGGCGCGTAATGATAACATTCGAAAGCGCTTCGCCCGGAACATCTACGCCGCCCCAAAAGCTGTCCGTACCAAACAACACGCTGCGCGGGGTTGATTTGAATTGCTCCAGGAGCTTGCTACGAGGGGCGCCGGCTCCTTGCACGAGAAGGTTCAGCCTCTTTTCTACAAAGAATTTCTGCATCGCTCCGGCTAACTGCTGCAGGTCACGGTAGCTTGTGAAAAGCACGAACGCGCATCCGTCGGTCTTTTCCACAAAATGCGCGATCCAACGCTCCAGTTCTTTCTGATAAAGGGCGTCGCGCGGATCGGGCATTTTCTGGACGACGAACATCTTCATTTGCTTCTGAAAATTGAATGGACTGCCGAGCAGGACAGGCTCTGCTTCATCCGCGCCGATACGCTCACGAAAATAGGCGAGATTCGGCCGACCCACGGCCAGAGTGGCGCTGGTCATTACGCAACAGCAGTTCTCGCGAAAGAGCATTCGGCGTAGCACCGGCGCAAGATCGACCGGCGCGGCATTGAGAGCGAGGAACCGCTCCGTTTTACCCGTGCGCTCGACCCAGTAGACGTGTTCCGGCGCGCTTTGCTCCAGAAAAATTGCAATACCGTCGCGCGCGTCGCGGGTGCGCCGACCGAATTCCTGTAGCTCCGCTTTCAGAATTTCGTCATCGGCGCGCTTCACCACCTCCGCTATACGTGCCTGAAGCGCGGTCAATCGGCCAGTGATCGTGTCTGGAACAAAATCGACATTGCGCACACGAAACTCGCGGCCTTTGCGAAAATCTGATTTCGTCTCAACCGCCGCAAAAAATTTATCAACGTCCTCGATCAATTCGGCCGCGAGTCGCACGCCGTGCGGATCACGCATTACAGTGAACAGTCCTTTACGTGTGCGCGCGTTGTAGAGCCTCTGGATCGTCGATCGCAGCCCGTATTGCGAAACGCCGATACCGATCTGCTTGGATGCGACCTGCTCGACCGTGTGCGCTTCATCGAAGATGATAAAGTCATTTGGAAAAAGAAACCCGCTCTCGCGTTCTTGCTGTGTATCAGGCGAGCCGAGCAAGATGAAAAGCAACGTGTGATTGAGCACGATCACGTCTGCAGCAAGCAAGCGTTTGCGCGCCTGCTGATAAAAGCAGCGCGGATTTTGTCCGCAGGTTTTCTGGGTGCAGATGTGCGCTTCGCTGCAAACTTGCATCCAAACTTTTGGATCGGGCTCCACTGATAAATCGCTGAGCGATCCGTCACGCGTCGTGCTCGCCCATTCGGCAAGTCGCTGCAATTCGCTTGCCTCGGGTCCGGTAAAAAGTTCCTTCGCGCTTTGCAACGCGCGCTCGAGCCGGCGCGGACAAAGATAATTTTGCCGTCCCTTCATCAACGCTGCTTCAAACTCGACCGGCAGCACTTTTTTCAAAATTGGAATGTCTTTATGCAGCAATTGTTCCTGAAGATTGATCGTGTGCGTGGAAACGATTGCCTTTTTGTGGTGCTCGAGCGCGAAAAGGATTGCCGGTGCGAGATAAGCCAGCGATTTGCCTACGCCTGTTCCCGCTTCGATGACCAGATGGCGTTCTTCTTCCAACGCCTTTGCCACGGCCGCCGCCATTTCCTGTTGCTGGGGTCGGAACTCAAAGTTCCTGGCTTTAGACAAAGGCCCGCTTTTAGAAAAAAAAGCGTGGACGCGTTCTACAAATTCGCTGCTTACGACATCTTTCAGCGCAATCATGACAGCCAAGCACGAATGACGAAGCACGAATGACGAATGACGAATGACGCACAAAGCCCGAATGACAAAAAAGGAAGATCGCAATCGTTCGGTATTTGATCATTCGTCATTCTTTCGAGCTTCGTCATTCGGATTTCGTCATTCCTTCCCTGAACCAGATGCGAACTGGCTGTGACTACGCTAATATCGATCCGGCCGGCAACCAGCCCAAATCAGAATGAGACTTCTTGATCGATACGTCATTCGGAATTTCTTGCAGGTTTACTTTTACTGCATCGCCGGATTCATTTCCATCTGGCTCATTTTCGACGTCAGCGATAATATCTCGAGTTTCATTGACAATCATATCGGGCTGGCCCTCGTCGCTCGCTATTACGGCACGCAGCTCCCGCAGGTATTCATCATTTTGCTGCCGGTATCACTGCTGCTGTCGCTGCTTTTCGCTCTCGGCCGAATGTCGCGTGCCAACGAGATCGTTTCGATGCTCACGGCAGGCGTAAGTCTTCCGCGTGTTCTGCTGCCATTGATCGGCATGGGTCTGCTCACGGTTGCGGCAACCATGGCGCTCAACTATTCGCTGGCACCGCACGCGGAACTGGCGCGGAAAACATTCATTTCCGAAGCGCAGTCTCGTCCCGGTCGCACCATCCAGGGACAAATTTTTCGTAACCGGACGGACCTGCGCACATGGTTCGTTCAGAATTTTCTTCAGCGCAGCAATACGTTCAATAACGTTCAGGTGCTTCAACAGGACGCCAACGACAACATCGTGACAAATTATGTTGCAGCTCGCGCTGTTTACCGCCCGGAAACCAAAACCTGGGAGTTGGAGAATGCCAGAGTCGTCCATTACGACCAGTCTGGGAACATCGTCGATGAGCAGTTTTTTCCTTCGTTGAAGATTGAGCACTGGAGTGAGACGCCGTTCCGGCTAGGCAGCGCAAATGAACGCGCAGAATTTCTGAGCCTGCCGGAACTCCGCGAGTATTTGCGCTTTAATGCGGATTTTCCCGCAACACTGCTGGCGCCATTTCGCACTCATCTGCAGTACCGCCTCGCCTTGCCGTGGACCTGTTTCGTCGTTGTTTGCATTGCGGCCCCGCTGGGAATCGGCTACTCGCGCCGCGGCGTTTTATCGAGTGTCGCGGCTGCAGTTTTTCTTGTTTTTTCGATGAACTTTCTTGTGCACCTTTTTCTTGCACTTGGCGAAGGCTATCGCGTTCCCGCATGGATTGCCGCCTGGACACCAAACATTCTTTTCATGGCCATTGGTCTCTACTTGTTATATCTGCGCGCTTCCAATCGTGAACCGCCTAGCTTTCGTCTTTTCACTGCGCGACGTATAGTTGCGCAATGAACCCTCTCCCAAATGAATGGGCGATTAAGCATCGGGCGGATTTCTGCGCCGTGACGCAACGGCCCTTTGTTCCAGGCGAATATTTCTACACCCTCTTGTATCACGACTCCGATGGTTACCGCCGTGAAGATTTGAGCGAAGAGGCGTGGCGAAACCGGAATGAAAACATTCGGCCGTTTTCTTTTTGGAAATCACGGTACGAGCCGTTGCCGCCAAAGCCGGCTGAACCTGTGCCAAAAGAAAACGCGGAACAACTCTTCCGGCGTTTGATAGAATCGGAGAATCCCCCTGCAAACGCGTGCTATGTTCTCGCCGCAATGCTCGAACGGAAGCGCGTCCTCAAACAAGTGAAGACAGAATCCCGCGATGGCGGGAGCCGCGTTCTCATTTACGAGCAGGGCACGACAGGCGACGTGTTCGTCGTGCCCGATCCGCAATTGCGGTTGGACGAACTGGAGACCGTGCAGAACGAAGTTGCTCAGTTGCTCCGGGGCGCAACTGATTCAGACCGAAATGTAACCTCGCGATGAGTACAGAAACTCCGGCCATCAACTACAAGATTGGTAACGAGCGTCTGATCAGCGTTACCGAAAAAGCTGCGCGCAAGCTAGCGTCGCTGCTTGAGGAAAAGGGCAGGCCAGAGGGCGCGTTGCGCCTCAAGGTAGTCGGCGGCGGCTGCTCGGGTCTGCAATACGTCATGGATTTGGTCGATGGACCCAAGGAGCGGGACATTCTTGTGCCAACGCAAAATGTTCATCTGGTCATCGATCCAAAGAGCGCGCTTTTCGTCAGCGGTTCGGTGCTCGATTACAGCGAAGACCTGCAAAAAGGTGGCTTTAAAGTCACCAATCCAAACGCCGTCGCTCACTGTTCCTGCGGCGAAAGTTTCGCAATCTAGAAAATTTTCAAGAAAGCTTGTCATGATCTGTTATTCAATGAATGACGTGGATTTGGTTTGAATGGGCAAAGTCGCTTAACTGTAAAACGGTTGAAGGGGTACCCAAACAGGTCTCAACATGGGTTCGTGGGTAGGCGCACCTTAGCGGCTTTTCTTTTTTGCGCGGCCAGCGTGTGTCTGCTGGGAATGGCAATCCCGTTGGGACTGATGTTCTCCAGTCCCAACGCGCCGGAGAAGGCTTCCAGTAGAAGCCTGACGTTTGAGCGCGCAGCGTACCAACGAGCGATTGAGGAAGTCTATTGGCGTCATCGGATTTGGCCGAAAGAAAATGCACGGCCCAAGCCGGCGCTTGATGCGGTGATATCTCAGGCGCAGATCGAACAAAAGGTCAAAGATTATCTGCGCAAGTCGCAGTTGATAGTCGATCAGAGGGGACGGCCAATTACTGCAAGCGAGCTTCAGGCCGAGATGGAGCGAATGGCCAGTCACACGCTGCATCCGAGAGTATTGCTCGAATTGTTTCAAGCGCTGGACAACGATCCTTTTGTCATCGCGGAATGTCTGGCAAGACCGCTCGTGGCGGAGCGGCTCGGTAATGAATTAGGTCGGCAGGGCGGTGTACAGGCGTTCGCCGCGGCGAACGCCAAGGCGCTCACCGCGGCGACCGCTCTTACGTCTCAGAGCTACAAACTTCCGCAAATCTCGGTTCCGCTAGACTGCACTGATGATACGTGGACTGCGATCACGACGGTCAATGCGCCACAGGCGCGCGGGACTATAGGCAGAGGAGTATGGACGGGCAGCGAGATGATTATCTGGGGCGGATCCAACGGCACAGGCCTAAACACCGGTGGCAGATACGACCCGAGTACCGATACTTGGACAGCGACAAGCACCACCAACGCACCCACGGCGCGAGGCAGTCACACTTTGGTTTGGACGGGTACGGAAATGATTGTCTGGGGGGCTACATCCAGTTGGTTGGCGATACGAACACCGGCGGCAGATATAATCCTATCACTGATAGCTGGGTAGCTACCAGCACCGTTAACGCACCCCACGCACGAGATTCTCACACGGCAGTGTGGACCGGTAGCGAGATGATCGTCTGGGGCGGGTTCAGCGACCCCGGCGTCTGGTTTAACAGTGGCGGCAGGTACAATCCAGCCACGGATAGTTGGACCGCCACCAGCACGCTGGCTGCGCCCGAGCGCCGATGGGATCAGACGGCGGAGTGGACGGGCGAGGAAATGATCGTCTGGGGTGGAACCAATCAGACAATCGCTCTGAACACGGGGGGAAAGTATAATCCGGCAACCGATAGCTGGACCCCAACCAATACTGCGAACGCGGCGCTTGGCCGAGTCGCTCACACATCAATCTGGAGCGGCAGCGAGATGGATGTCTGGGGCGGCTACGATTCGACAATCACTGATTTCAACACGGGGGGAAGATACAACCCGATGACCGATAGCTGGACGGCTATCAGCACTCTTAACGCCCCCTCCCCGCGCGACTATCATACTGCAGTGTGGACCGGCAGGGAGATGATCATTTGGGGCGGCGAATTGATAACTCAGCCGGTGAGCTTCGACACTGGTGGCAGATACGACCCTGGCACGGACAGTTGGAGAGCCACGGGTATCACAAACGTGCCCCATGCCCGAAACGATCACACAGCGGTGTGGATCGGGGACAAAATGGTCGTTTGGGGTGGCGCGTATTGGGTGGGCGGCAACCGCGTCTACCTGAACACCGGCGGAACCTACTGCGCGCAATCCGGCTCGACGCCAACACCTACACCCACGCCGACGGCAACAGCAACAGCAACGGCTACAGCGACGGCTACTTCTACGCTCACGCCTACACCTACTGCTACGCCCACCGCTACTGCCACACCTACGCCTACTTCGACGCCCAGGCCGACACCGACGCCCAGGACTGAGCTAACGCCCAGGGGTCGTCCTACTCCGCCGCCGCGCCCGTAACAATCGGCTTGCCGAACACAACCATGCGCTGACGTCGCCGAAAAAGTCCGACGAATTACACCTTCATGACCTCGGCTTCTTTGTGCTTGAGATGATCGTCGATCGATTTGACCAAGCGATCGGTAAGCTTTTGCACTTCATTCTGAACATCGCGAAAGCCATCCTCGGTTAGTTCACCGGCGGCCTTCAGTTTCTTTGCTTCGTCGAGTGCCGCGTGCCGATTCGCGCGAACACGCACACGTGCTTCCTCGGCCATTTTGCCGAGGGAACGCACCAGTTCCTTTCGGCGCTCTTCTGACAGCTCCGGGATTGGCAATCGAATGATCTTGCCGTCAACCGCAGGCGTAATGCCGATTTTTGATTCCTTGAGTGCTCGCTCAATGTCGGGCACAGTCCCGGCGTCGAACGGTTGAACAACAAGCAAACGCGGCTCGGGCGTCGTGATCAAAGCGAGTTGCTTTAGTTTCATGGTCGATCCGTAAGCGTGAACGTCCACGTTCTCCACAAGGGCAGGCGAAGCTTTGCCGGTGCGGACCGCAGCAAATTCGTGCACCATGTAATCGACGCTTTTTTCCATCGACATCTCGGCTTCGAGTAGGATGTCATCTCTGCTCATGTGGCCTGAATTTTTACGTCGGAAGACGGTTCATCGCAAACGAGGGTCCCGACTTTTCGACCCAGAACAGCGTCGCGAATGCTACCTGGCTTATACATGTCGAAGACGACGATCGGGATCTTGTTGTCCATGCAAAGGCTGAACGCGGTCGAATCCATAATCTGCAAACGCCTCGAAAGGGCTTCGGAGAACGTGAGCCGGTCGAATCGCTGCGCGTCCGGGTATTTTTTCGGATCGCGATCGTACACGCCATCAACCTTGGTTGCTTTCAGGATTACATCAGCGCGAATTTCGCTTGCCCGCAGAGCCGCCGTTGTGTCCGTAGAAAAATACGGGTTTCCGGTTCCCGCTGCGAAAATGACGATGCGGCCGAGCTCCAGATGGCGGCTGGCGCGCCCGAGAATGAAAGGTTCGGCCACATTTCTCATATCGATGGCGCTCTGTACACGTGTTTCGACGCCCATGTGGTCGAGGGTGCTGCGTAGCGCGAGCGCGTTGATGACCGTGGCCAGCATTCCCATGTAATCCGCGGTGGTGCGGTCCATCCCGCGATGCGATGCAGAAAGACCGCGCCAGATATTTCCGCCGCCGATCACAATCGCCACCTGAACATCCAAGTCGCGAACCTCTTTGATACGGACGGCGATATCACGGACAACGCTCAGCGAAATGTTGTCCCGGGCGCCGGGCTCCTGCATCGCTTCGCCGCTCAGCTTTAGTACGATGCGCTCATAAACTGGCGTCTCGCTTTGCATACAAATTTACAAGATCACCAGAAGATAGCGATCTTGGGAAGCACAAACACCGGATCATCCCGAGCCCCGAAAGCTTTCGGGGTTCAGGATGACAGGCTGGGGTGGCCATGCAGGAACTTGCCCGCGCTCATCCGCCGTTTTCCTTCGAGCTGCACTTCGCCCAGTGAGAGCGCGCTTTTACCAGCCGCAACAATCAGTTCCTTTTCGCTACGCAAAATTTCTCCCGGCCTGCCGCTAAGATCCACCACGGATGCAGAAAAAATTTTTAGATTTCGATTATTGATCTGCATGAACGCACCCGGCCAGGGATTAAACGCGCGAATTTTTCGCTCGGTTACTTCCGCCGGTTCCGACCAATCGATTCGCCCGTGTTCACGCTTCAATTTCGGAGCCGACGTAGTGTGCGCGTTATCCTGCGGAATGCGCGGCGCGCTGTTCTTTTCAAGCATTTGCAAAGATTCGAGCAATGCTTCGGGCGCAATCTGCGCCAGTCGGCCGTGCAACGATCCACCCGTATCGGCCGGAAGGATGTCGATCGTACGTCGCAACAAGATGTCGCCGGTGTCGAGTCCCTCATCCATATACATCACGGTGACGCCGGTCTCTTGATCTCCCGCCGCAATGGCTGCCTGAACCGGCGCCGCACCGCGCCAGCGCGGCAGAAGCGATGCATGCAGATTCAAGCAGGCAATCCTTGGAATTTCCAGAACGTCGCGGGACAAGATTTGCCCGTAGGCCATGACTACAATTACATCTGGAACCAACGCCCGAATCTGTTCGATCGCTTGTGGGTCTCTGATTTTTGCCGGTTGCAAGATCGGCAATGATAGGGCGCGACCGGTCCGAGCTGGACTGGCGTTAGGCACGTTGTCCATCAGTGCTTTCTTTATCGGCGACGGGAACGACGCGGACGTCGCCGCGCCGTCGCTTGCGCCAGCATTTTCTCTCCGGCCGTGATCTCACGCCGGCCTACCGACGATCCGCACCCGGTGCAGAGATAATCGAAAATTTCGCGGTCAGGCAGAACTAAGAGCAGCCGCTCGCGCACCGGCATCGCGGCTTTGCATTTTTCGCAGTACAGACTGGAGGCAGTGAAATTTTCAAACTGCTGCTGGTTCATACATGCCGTCGTTCACGCTCTGTAGAATCTCGAGCAGAACTTTGGCGGGCGGCTGAGTTGCGTCAACCACCGTAACCAGCTCTTGCGGGTAATATGAGAGAATCGGCTTCGATTCCTTTTCGTAAATATCGAGGCGCCGCTCAATGACTTCTTCGTTTGCGTCGTCGAGGCGGTTTTCCTTCAATGCACGCTTCTTGAGCCGGTAAAACAGCGTCTCGCGATCCGGGCAGGCGAGATGGAACAGCTTCTTCACGTCGATCATTTCATCCATGATTTTGGCCTGGCCAAGGTTTCGCGGAATCCCGTCGAGCACGAGCGTGTCGATGTCCGGCTTGAACTTGTGCGCCTCCACGGCTGCATCGATTGCCTGTCGCCACAGCTCCACCGTGATGTCGTCTGGAACGAGCTGCCCTTTGCTTGAGTATTCAAGGAAGGCCTTTCCGACCTTCGTGCGCGTGTCAATGGAACGGAATACGTCGCCACAAGCACAATGATAAAGCCGTGGGATCGTGCCGAGCGTTTTGCCTTGCGTGCCTTTGCCACTGCCAGG